>QFCS01001060.1_pt1 | contig 126409 bp, 121 predicted proteins | sample 3576561 | NCBI WGS metagenome assembly QFCS01 | reverse complement strand
CTCGGTGCGACCCAGAAAGATCACCCGCTCCACCCCCACGGCCAGCGCCAGCGCCAGCACCAGCGCAATGGGATACATGAATGCGCCGCCAGCCTGGAAAAAACGGATGACGTGGTTGAAAAGCTCCATGAAGCTCGCTCCTATGCGGGTCTTTGAGTGACAGGACTACGGTGAAGAGGGGGACGGCGCCGCTGCAGCGGGAGCCGGGGTTTTGGCACGCTGCGCTGCTGCAAGCGCTTCGTAATACTCGACTTGGCGCGAAAAGACACGCTTGTCGACCGGCTCGAGGTCGAGGCTCAGCAGACGAGCGGGGCGATCGATATCGACTTCGGCCGCCGCATTACGCCAAGGCGTGATGTAGAGGCCGATCGGCGATTCGCGGTCGCCGATGATGGTGGTGCCATCGCTGCCGGGCTTGGGCGCGGCTCTCGAAGTATCGACAGCCGGCGTATCGGGCTGCGCGGTATTGACGGCGGGCCTTTCGTTCTGCGCCTGTGCGAAATCGCACAGCGCCATCAGCAAAGCTGGAATCAGAAAACGGATTCGAGTGCTCACTTGGCGGCGCCTCCGCTTGCGGTCGGAGCGGTGGGCGCCGGCGCAGCGGCCTTCTGCGCCGCCTCGATCTCGGCGATCCAGGCCAACACACGCAGGTCTTCCTTGCCGTACTGCTGCAGGTACTGGCGATAGTGCGGAATCGCGTCGGCCGGGCGCTTCATGTACTCGTCGAGCAGGATGCCGAGGTTCAGGTGCACGGCCGGGTAGTTCGGCTTGACCGCGAGTGCCTTCTCGTAGGCTTGTTGGGCCATCGGGTAGTTGCCGCTCTCGCGATAGACGATGCCGAGCCAGTTGAACGCGGCCGCGTTCTGCGGGTTGCTCGTCGCCGCCTTGTTGAAGGCCGAGGTCGCGATCTGCAGGCGCTTCGACTTGGCGTAGAGGATGCCGAGGTTCATCTGCGGCCCCGTGAAGTCCGGGAAGTCCTGCGCGAGCTTCAGGAAGGCCGCTTCGGCTTCGGCGGTCTTCTTCGTGCGCATGAGTTCCAGCGAGGCCTTGAAGCGGTCTTCGGGGTTGCCTTTCTCGGCGGCAGCCTTGTCGGCGGCCAATTTTTCCGCCTCGGCCGCGGCCTTGTCCGCAGGTGTTCCGGCGGCCGGTGTCGAAGGCGTGCGCCCCGAGCTGCTCGGCCGCGTGCTGCCGCTGCCACCGCAGGCGGCCAGCGTCAGCAGCAGGGCGGCTGCCAGCAGCCGGGTCGCGACCGCAATGGACTTAGCGCAGGGTTTCATAAATTTCCTCGCCCTGTTCGCGCTTGGCGTACTTGCCCGGCGCGATCTGGGCCAGTGCCTTGTAGCTCTTGGCGACCCATTCGTCGTAGATGCCCTGCGGAATGCGGCGCAGGTTGGATTCGTGGGCCTCGATGGCTTTTTCCTCGAACGGGAAGGCCTGCTCTTCGAGCAGCAGGTTGTACTGCTCGAGTTCCAGGCCCGACAGATTGCGCGGACGCTCGGAGTCGCTCAGCGACTTGGCGAAATCCTGCTGCAGCACGCCGAGCTCGTAGGTCGCGGCGGTGGTCACGTCGGCGAAGCCGTAGGTGCCGGCACGGTTGAACGACTGGATCGCCGCTTCGACGGCCTTCTGTTTGGCCGGCAGCGATTTCTCGATCGGCAGCGTGATGCGCAGCGTCTTGGCCTGGGCCGCGCTGAGGCGGCCGATTTCGAGGCTGGACTTGGCGGCCAGGGCGCGAGTCGCATCCGTGCGTTCGCCGCCGGCGGCCGCGTCGGCATTGACGATCTCGCGCAGCCAGAACAGCTCCTGCTCGCTGTTGCGGCCGTCACGTGCGATTTCGACGAGGCGATTGCGCGCCTGCATCGAGCGATCGAGCGGGCGAGGGAAGGCGCCGACGTAGGACTGGTACGCCGGTCCGGACTGGGCCGGCAGCTTGGCTTCGTCGTAGAGCGTGGCGGTCAGCCAGGCCGCTTCCTGGCGCACCTGCGGGGACTCGGTCTGGCGCTGGGCGATGCGCGCATACGCGCCCGCCGCCTGCGCCGGCTTGTTGTCCTTCTGATAGGACATCGCGAGCTTCTTGTCGACGTCCGGGACCAGGTTGTTGCTCGGGAAACGCGTGCGGAAGTTCTCGAGCGTCTTGGCGGCGGTGGGCCAGTCTTCCATGTCGACCAGGCTAGAGGCCGCGTCGTACTCGGCGTTCGGGCGAATGCCGGCGTCCGGCACCACTTCGCCGAGGCGCAGGAAGTGGCCGACGGCGCCGCGCAGGTTGCCCGCGGCGCGCGCTTCTTCACCCTGCTTGTAGATCGAGGCGGCGAGCTGATCGGACACTTCGCGGCGCTGCGGCGCATTCGCGGCCGTGAGCTTGAGCTCCGAGGCGAAGGCCGCTTCGGCCTCCGGGTAGCGCTTTTGCGCGAACTGCGAGTCGCCGATCACGCTGTAGGCGATGCGCTGCAGATCCGAGGTGGCGCTCGGCTTGTTCGTGAGCACGCGCTGGGCGACGCCGATGGCTTCGTCGAGCGCCTTGAGCTCGTACAAATCCTCGGCCGCCTGGGTGAGCACCTTGAGCTTCTCGGGGTGGTACTCGAAGCGATCGGCGAGCTTGACGCCCGAATCGACCGCCAGCCGCAGAGCCGCCGGGCGCTGGGCGGCCGGCACTTCCTTGGCATGCTTCTCATAGGCCTGGAACGAGGCCAGCGCCGCATCGGCCGTCTTCGGATGCGGCTTGTAGTCGTAGGCGGTGCGCGCGTACTGCTCGGCCGCCTGCTGCGTCTTGCCGCCGTCGAGCAGCGCGTCGGCGAACAGCATGTTGATCTCGGGCGCCTTCGGATCGGTCGGGAAGACCTCGAGAATGCGCTGGTACCACTTGGCCGCGACGAGGAAATCGCCCTGGCGCTTGGCTTTGTCGGACTGTGCGAGCGCGTGATAGTGGCGCGCCAGATCCTCCATGTGCTTGCGCAGCTCGGTCAGCACCGCCTCGGTGGCGGGACGGCCGCTCCAGTACGCGGCCTGCGGATCGTAGACGGTGGCGTAGCGTTCCTTCTCGCGGATCACGAGATCGCGGAAGCCGCCCTGTTCGTACGCGGTGATGACCTGCGACTGAAACACCGGCGCGAGCGCATGCGTCGGATAGCGCTGCGTGAACGCGGCGAAGGCCTCGGCCGCGTCGGTGTAGCGCTCGCGTTCGAGCAGCAGCTTGCCGAGCGCGTCATAGACCAGCGGGAAGAAGCGCGCATCGCCGTGCTTCTGGAAATACTCGTTTGCCGCGACGCCGCCGCCCTGGGCGGCCAGCGACAGCGAGACCACGCGCAGCGAATCCTTGACGAGGTCACTCTTGCCTTTCTTCGCGGCGGAGACGGCGGCTTCGCTGTCCTTGAGTTCGCCGGGCGGCAGCTCGCGATCGAGCACTTCGAAGAAGTTGCCGATCGCGGCGTCGTACTTGGCCTGGCGATACAGCGACCAGCCGTACTTGTACTGCGCGGGTTCGTAGAACGGCGTCGCCTCGCGCAGATCCATCACGATGCGGTATTCGCCCTCGGCCTCGGTGAAGCGCTCGCGCACGAACAGCAGCTCGGCACGGCGAAAATGCGCGTCGCCGCCGAGCTTGGACTGCGGGAACTCGCTGTTGAGCTTGGCCAGCGTCTTGATGGCACCGTCGGTATCGCCGCTATTCTGCTGCGCACGGGCGAGCTGGTACAGCACGCGATCGTTGTTCGGATCGCCCGGACGCTCCTTGAGCAGCTGCTCGTAGGTGCCCATCGACTTGGCGAGCTGGGCCGCGCTGTCATCGCCGCCACCTTTGAGATCGTCGGTCTGCACCTGCAAGTCGGCCATGCGACGCATCGCCTCGGCGCGCGTCGCGTCGTCGGGTGCGAGTTCGAGCAGCTTCTTGTAGTTGGCGATGGCCTTGTCGGGATCGGGCGCAACCGGATCGCTGCGCTGGATGTGCAGCTTCTGCGCGGCCGGCTGCTCCTTCTTGATCGTCTCGCGGATCGACGGAGCCGCGTCCTTGACCACGGCGGGCGTGCCGCCGCAGGCCGACAGCAGCAGCGCGGCGCTCGCCGCGCCGATCAAGGGATGTGCCGAAACGGACAGCAACGGTCGAAGGCGCATCATTTCTTGATCTCGTACTCGTCGGGTTCGTCGACGCTGCCCAGCGGACGGTCATAGAGACGGGCCAGCGCGAAGCGGGCCTCCACCAGATACTTCTCGATCAGCGTCTTCTGCGACTTGAGTTCGGTGCTCGCCATCTCCTGCAGCAGGCGGCCCTGCTCGTCGCCCATCTTGATCAGCGCCGGCTTGAGCGAGTCGAGGCGCTTGCGCAGGTCGCCGACCTGCTCGAAGGTTCCGCGAAACACCTGCGGATCGGGTGGATTGGCGAGCTTGAGCTCGGGCGCGCGCAGCGGCGGCATGACGACCGCGCGATCGTAGCGCCCGGGCTCGGCGAGGTTGATCTCAGTGGCAAGTTTGATGTTCACGCCGCTGCGCAGCTCGGTCCGGTTTTCCTTGGCGCGCGAGAACAGGATGCCGGTGTCGACGGTGCCACGGCTGGCACCCGTGGAATAGCCTTTCTCGACGTCCGTCAGGCGCTTTTCCCAGGCTTCGAGATTGCGTTGCAGCAGGCGCGCATCGCGATAATTCTTGAGCGCTTCGGCGAAGCGATGCTCGGCGAGCATCGTCTGCAGGTAATAGGTCTCGGGCGCGTCCGGCAGGTCCTTGAGTTCCCAGTTCCAGCCCGATTCGGCGTCGACTTCGCGCTTGATGATCGTATCGATCATGCGATTGCTGCGAATCGCGGCGAGTGCCTTGTCGGTGCGCTCGCGCGCGGCTTCGAGGCGTTCGATGGCCTGCTCGTAATAGCTGCGCGCCTGCTCGTGGGCGCCGACCTGGTCGAGCGCATACGGAACGGCGAGCCAGCTCTCCTGTACGGCCGGGTCCTGCGGATCGCGGTCTATCAGCAGCAGCCAGACCGACAGCGCACGATCCATCGCCTCCGCCTGGTCGCTAGACCCGAGCGAACGCCTGAAATGGCGCTTGCGCATCGAATCGTCGTCGACCTGACCGCGACGCAGCAGCACGCCGAGCGTCGAGAACGAGGCGAACGGATCGCGCTGCTTGTCCGAGCTGCCGTCTTCGAGATCGACGCGCTTGGCGCGCTCGCCATTGGGCAGCAGCTCCGCCCAGCCCAGGCCGAGCAGGGCGCGGTTGGAAAACGGGCCTTCGACGCGCACGCGCTGCAGGATCGGCTTGGCGGCGGCCGCCTGCTGGTTCTGCAGAAAATCCCAGCCCAGCGTCAGGTTGGCCTTGTCGGCGAGCGCGAGCGTGTCGCGATCGCTGGGGGCGAGCTTGCCGACGCGGTCGAGCACGGTGTGGCCTTGTTCCGCACGTTTTTCACGCAGCAGGCCGACGCCGAGGTTGTAGCGCGTGTACTCACTCTGGTCGTCGCCGTTCTTCGGCGCGGTGAGCACTTCGACGGCGTCGGCATTGCGGCCCTGTTCGAGCAGCACCTTGGCGAGCAAGTCCTGCCATTCGATCAGCAGTTCCTTGGGCAGGCCTTCGCGAATCCTGAGCAGGCGGGCGCGCGATTCGGGCAGGTAGCCGCGCGTATATTCGAAGCGCGCTTCCTTGAGCTGGGCGCGCGCGAGCTGCAGCGGGTCGGAAGTACCCTGCGAGAGTGCCTCGTAGATCGCATCGGCGCGCTCGCGCAGACCGAACGACAGGTAGTTGTCGGCGAGCAGCCACGGAAACTGCACGTCGCTCGATCGTCCGGCCTCGGCCTGCACGCGCAGCAGTTCGACCGACGCCGACATGTGGCGCTTGTCTTCGCCGAGGAAACGGGCCGAGCGGATGCGTGGGTCGTTGTCGTCCCCGGGCTTGTAGAAGTTGGCCGCGGCCTGGGCGCTGCCGGCCGAGAGCACGAACGCGCCGAACGCGAGCGCGAAGCGGTTGCGACGCAGGTTCATCACTTGGATGCTCTCCACTCCTGCAGGCGCAGCACCGGCTTGCCACCGCGACGGGCCTTGCCGACGACGAGTTCCAGCGTGGTCGCGCTCAGTGCCTTGTCGAACACCGCATCGATGCGATCGGCGATGACCGGCTCGCCCTCTTTGGCGTCGGCGTACTGGGCAACGAAATCGGCGCTGATCTTGTGTGCGCCCTTGGAGACGTTGAAGCGGCCCAGGCGCTGCAATCCGCGGCTGCGGACCAGCGCGCGCGAATCCGAATCCTTGTAGGTGTAGGTGACCGCTTCGCCGCCGTCGATCGAGACCGTGATGCGCTGCAGCAGCAGGGCCTGCGTCTCCACGCTGACGTAGACCTCGACACGGGAATGCTCGGGATACAGGTAGTTCTCTTCGGCGATCAATGCGTCTCGGTTGAACTGCAGCACCTCATCCTTGAGCGCCTGGATGTTCTGGTCGAGCAGCAGGGCTTTCTCGGAGATGGGGTCGGCCGCCATCGCGATCGCGACCGGAGCCAGGACCAGGGCCAACGTCGGCACAAGCGCAGCACAGCGGCGTCTCAAGGTCGTTAGACCGCGAACAAGAGGCATCAGGAATGGGGTCTCGAAATTTGGCCCGAGTGTATCAGGGGGCATATCGGGCTGGGCATGCATATGCTGCCGCAGTCAGGTCTTGTCCGCTCGCTCCTCAAAGCTCGCCGGGCGGTCGGAAATGATCCTTCCATCGGCGCAAACTTGCAAAGACCTGCACCGGATCGCCGGAGCCTGGAGGCTCGGGCGCATGGTCTGCAATTCCGGGGCGGGCCGAGCGCAGGAAAGGGTTCACGCGGCGCTCGCGTCCGATCGTCGAAGGCAGGGTCGGGCGGTTGTGCCGACGTAGATCCTGGGCCTCGCGAATCGCTGACGCGATGTCAGAATTTTCTGACTCCACGGCGAGCGCAAATGCCAGGTTGGAGAGCGTGTATTCATGGGCGCAGTAAACCGCCGTGCGCTCGGGCAGCGCGGCGAGCCGGGACAGCGACGCGTGCATCTGCTCGGGCGTGCCTTCGAACAGCCGGCCGCAGCCGCCGTAGAACAAGGTATCGCCGCAGAAGAGCGCGCCGAGATCGGCAAAGTGATACGCGATGTGCCCGAGCGTGTGCCCGGGCACCGCGATCACCTCGGCCCGATGGCCGAGCACCTCGATGCGGTCGCCGTCGTTCAGCAAATGCGTGAGCGTGCCGATGCGCGGCTGCTCCGCCTGCGGGCCGTAGACGGGCACCGCGCGACGCTCCAGCAACTGTGCAATGCCGCCGACATGATCCCCGTGATGATGCGTGACGATCACCGCATCGAGCGCCAGCCGGCGCCGATCGAGCTCCGCGATCACCGGTGCCGCATCTCCTGGGTCGACGACGACGGCCCGGCTGCCGCGAGCGAGCAGCCAGATGTAGTTGTCGTTGAAGGCCGGGATCGGCGTGATTTCGATCGGCGTGATCTCGATGGCGGGCGTCGACATGGCTAAGATGGTCTGTGTATCAATCGCATGAGTCAATGATGCCGTTTTCGTCGTTGCGTCCAGCCCGGGTTCCGTTCAATCGCTACACCTTGTCGCTGTGGCTGCGCTCCTCGCGCGGCAAACGGCTGATCGAGCTCGAATCGGCCGAACTGCGCCGCGTGCTGCCCGAGGTGTTCGGCCGGCATGTGCTGCAGATCGGCTCGTGGGGCCGTGGCGACGAACTGCTCGAAAGCTGCGAAACCCTGCATCACGCGGTGATCGGCACAGTGGCCGATTTCGGCGAGCAGGCACGTTCGCTGCCCGAGGAGCTGCCGGTGCTCAGCAAGAGCGTCGACGGCGTGCTGCTGCCCCACACGCTCGAATTCAGCCAGTCGCCGCACAACGTGCTGCGCGAGGCCGCGCGCGTGCTGACCGATCGCGGCCGCCTGTTCGTACTCGGCTTCAATCCCTGGGGCGGCTGGGTGATGCGTCAGCGCATCGGGCTGGGCTATCGCGCGTTTCCGCCGCCGACGCGCTACTACGGCATCGGCCGTATCAGCGATTGGCTCGAGCTGCTCGATTTCGAAATCACCGAAGTGCGCCGCTTCAGTGTCGGCTTTCCCTGGATCGCCCCGCGCAGCCAGCACCAGAGCTGGAGCGTCGGAAGCCTGCTGTCTCCGTTCGCCGAGAACTATCTGGTGGTCGCGCGCAAGCGCGTATTGCCGGTGAACTTCGTCGGCAAGCTGCAGCGTGCGCAGGTCAAGCCGATCATCGGCGCCGCGGTGCAGGGCGCCGCGCAGTCGACCGTCTCGAGTCAGGCGGTGAACCTGTGAAGGCCATCACCATCTACAGTGACGGCGCCTGCAAGGGTAATCCGGGGCCGGGCGGTTGGGGCGCGGTGTTGCGCTACGGCGAGGCCGAGAAGCGCATCAAGGGCGGCGAGCCCGGGACGACGAACAACCGCATGGAGCTCACAGCCGCGATCCAGGCGCTCGATTCCCTGCGTGAAGCCTGCGAAGTCACCTTGTTCACCGATTCGACCTATGTCATGAAGGGCTTGAACGAATGGCTGTCGGGCTGGAAGCGGCGCGGCTGGCGCACGGCCGACGGCAAGGCGGTCAAGAACCAGGATCTGTGGGAGCGCCTGGACGCGGCCTGCGCCCGTCACAAGATCGAATGGCGCTGGGTGAAGGGGCATAACGGCGATCCGGGCAACGAGCTTGCCGACCGGCTCGCCAACGAAGGCTGTCTGGAAGCGACGTCGCGGGTCGGTGGCGGTTAAGCTTCAGGCCTCTTCCGTATCCCGTATCCCGTATCCCGTATCCCGTAATGCGCCAGATCGTTCTCGATACCGAAACCACCGGCCTGGAAGTCATTCAGGGCCATCGCGTCATCGAGATCGGCTGCGTCGAGCTGGTGAACCGCCGGCCGACCAACAACGATTTCCACCGCTATATCCACCCGGACGACAAGGACATCGATCCGGGCGCCGAGCAGGTGCACGGCATCAGCATGGCGTTTCTGGCCGACAAGCCGAAGTTCGTCGAACTCGGCCGCGAGCTCTGGGACTATCTGGCCGGCTCCGAACTGGTGATCCACAACGCGGCCTTCGATATCGGCTTTCTCGACGCGGAGTTCCAGCGCCTGGGCATCAACCGGAAGCTCTCCGAGGTCTGCTCGGTGGTCGATACGGTAGCGCTCGCGCGTCGCCTGCATCCGGGCCAGAAGGTGAACCTCGACGCGCTCTGCCGGCGCTACGCGGTCGACGCTTCGCATCGCGATTTCCACGGCGCGCTGCTCGACGCCCGCCTGCTCGCCGACGTCTACCTGGCGATGACCGGTGGCCAGTCCGCACTCGGTCTCGACGACAGCAGCGCGCAGGCCGGCGCGCAGCGGCGCTCGCGCTTCGTCGAACTGCTGGGCGCGATCGAGGCCCCGCTGCGCGTGATCCGCGTCGGCGAGAACGAGCAGGCCGCGCATCTCGACCGGCTCAAGACCATCGACAAGAAATCGGGTGGCAAGCTGATCTGGGCGGACGAGTTGCCGCCCGCTGTCCACTGAGCTGGCGCGGGGGCTATTTGCGGCCGAGCGCGGTGACCACTTCGAAATAAGGCGCGCGCGTTTCGCGCGAGCTGATCCGGCAGGATTCCACCGTCAGGCCCGCCATGCGCATGAGCTTGCCGAGCTGCTCGGGGCTGATGCCGAGATTGACGTGATCGTAGGCGCGCATCGCTTCTTCGTGGCGATGTTCGGCCAGCGTCGCCACCACCAGGCGCCCACCCGGACGCAGCACGCGGGCGGCCTCGCGCAGCACTTTTTCGGGTGCCCGGCTGTAGGGCAGCGCATGCATCGCGAAGACGTGATCGAAGCGGCCATCGGCGAACGGCAGCGCGTGCATGTCGGCTTCTTCGACCTCGACGTTGGCGAACGCGGCGAGCCGCTTGCGCGCCGCGGCGACCACGGTCGGGCTGACGTCGACGCAGGTGACGCGACGCGCGTGGCCGGCGATCAGTTCGGTCAGCACGCCGTCGCCGGAGCCGAGGTCCAGCACGTCGCCGAGTTGCATGAGGCCGATCAAGGCCCGAGCGGTGGCCTCCCAGGTGCGGCCCGGCGAGTAATGCAGTTCCATGCGCCCGGCGACCGACTCGGCCCAGGTCTGGCCATGCTTGCGGGCGAGCACGGCCTGTTCGGCGCGTTCGAGATCGATGCGGGTCTGGGCGTCGCTGATCTGCATGCGCAGATGGGCCCAGAGCTCGCCGGCGGCGCCGCCGTTGCCACTCGCCGAGTAGAGCGCGGCGCTGCCGACGCGCTTGTCCTGCACCAGGCCCGCGCGCTTGAGCCGCGCCAGGTGCGTCGAGACGCGGCTCTGCGCCAAGCCGGTGATATCGGTGAGTTCGGCGACCGAGAGCTCATGGGCTTCGAGCAGGATCAGCAGCCGGCAGCGACTCGGGTCGGCCAGCAGGCGGCAGAGTTCGGTTCCTTGTTCGAGCGAGAGCGACATGGGGCGGGCTGAGTCGGGGTTTGCAGGCCTGATCAAAACGAAGGCCCGTCCGCTGGGCGCGGGCGGGCCGCTGAAAATGCGAGGAGCGGTGAGCGGCTTTCCTTGCCGTTGCACTCCGAGGCGATGCCGCGGCAGCGGCGGTGCGGCTGCTTACTCCGCGGCGTCCGGCGTCACGACGATCGCAGGCTCCGCGGCGGCGGCTTTCTTGCCCGTTTTTTTGGGCGCGGCCTTCTTGGCGGCGGCTTTCTTGGCCACTTTCTTCGCAGCGGGCTTCTTCGCCGCCGGCTTTTTCGCGGCCGGGGTTTTCACCGGGGCGCTTTCGCTTTTGGGCTTGCTCCTCGCCGCCGAGGCTTCGCCGGTCTTCGAAACCGTCTCCAGCGATTCGCGCGCGTTGGCGATCAGCGTGTTGAAGGTGCCCTGCATCAGATCGAACTGCGTGAGCACCACCGATTTGATGTCCGCGCCGCTCTTTTTCTGCGACTTGAGCGAGGTCAGCGCGCTGTCGTAGTAGTTGTGCAGGGCCTTGAGCTCCTTGTCCGCGAACTGCTGCAGGCCGCTGTAGATGGCCTCGTTCGTCGTGCCGACGGAAGCCAGTGAATCTTTGCGCAGCCGATCGAACTGCTTCTTGAGCTGGTTCAGGCGTTCCTTGGCTTTCATCGCAGGTTCCTCATCGTGAAGTGATCATCGAAGATCATGGAGTGGGCCCGAGTGTAGGTGCTGCCTGGGGGGCGAGTCATCCCACCGGCCCCGGACCTGTGCGGCAGACCCTTGCGAAGGCCCATTCGCAAACTGCCCATTGCGTGTTGTTGTCGGCGACGCGAAGCGAAGGCTATGATGCTGGCCCTTTCCATACCGCTGAGTATGGAAACGTCTGCGACGCTCGAGACTCGCCGACCACACGAGAGAATTCAAAACAACCAGGAGGCTGCTTCCGCCATGTTCGAAGGACAATCCATTCGCGTGACGAAACTGGACGGCGGTATCGCCGAACTGTGTTTCGATCGCCAGGGCGATGTGATCAACAAGTTCGACAAGCGTACCGTCGAGGAACTCGCAGCCGCCGCCGCGGCGATCAAGGCCGACAGCAGCGTCAAGGGCCTGCTCGTGACGAGCGCCAAGGATGTCTTCATCGTCGGCGCCGACATCACCGAGTTCGGCAAGAACTTCGAAATGTCGGAAGCGGAGCTTGCCGCCTGGGCGATTCACGCGAACCAGTCGTTCAACGCGATCGAGGACCTGCCGGTTCCGAGCGTCGTCGCCATCAACGGCTTCGCGCTCGGTGGCGGTTTCGAAATGTGCCTGTCGGTCGACTATCGCCTGATGAGCGCCGCGGCGCAGATCGGCTTTCCGGAGGTCAAGCTCGGCCTGATCCCGGGCTTTGGCGGCACCACGCGCTTTCCGCGTCTGGTCGGCGCCGACAACGCGATCGAGTGGATCGCCGCGGGCGGCCAGCACAAGCCCGAAGCCGCGCTCAAGGTGCACGCCGTCGACGGCGTGACGCCGCCCGAAAAACTGCGTGAGAGCGCTCTGAAGCTGCTGAACTCGGCCATCGAAGGCAAGTTCGACTGGAAGGCACGCCGCGCCCAGAAGACCGGCAAGCTGCATCTGAACCCGCTCGAAGCCGCGATGGTGTTCGAAACCGCCAAGGGCCTCGTCGCCCAGCAGGCCGGCCCGAACATACCGGCCCCGATGACCGCCGTCAGCGTGATCCAGAAGGCCGCCGGCCTGGGCCGCGACGAAGCGCTCAAGATCGAAGCCGCCGGTTTCGCCAAGGTGGCCAAGACCACGGTCGCCGATGCCTTGATCGGCATTTTCCTGAGCGACCAGCTGCTCAAGAAGAAGGCCAAGACCGTCGGCAAGACCGGCAAGCCGGTCAAGCACGCGGCCGTGCTCGGCGCCGGCATCATGGGCGGCGGCATCGCCTACACGAGCGCCGTCAAGGGCGTGCCGGTGACGATGAAGGACATCGCGCCCAAGCAGCTCGATCTGGGCATGTCCGAAGCCAACAAGCTGCTGTCGAAGGAAGTGGAGCGCGGCAAGCTCAAGCCGGCCAAGGCTGGCGGTGTGCTGGCTTCGATCCGTCCGGTGCTCAGCTACGGCGAATTCAAGGACATCGACGCGGTCGTCGAAGCCGTCACCGAGAATCCGAAGATCAAGAAGATCGTGCTCGCCGAGGCCGAAGCCGCGGTCGCGCCGGGCACCGTCATCGCCTCGAACACCTCGTCGATCTCGATCGACGAACTCGCCACCGCGTTGAAGGCCCCCGAGAATTTCCTCGGCATGCACTTCTTCAATCCGGTGCATCGCATGCCGCTGGTCGAAGTCATCTACGGCGAGAAGACCAGCAAGGAAGCCATCGGCACGATCGTGGCCTATGCGAGCGCGATGGGCAAAACGCCGATCGTGGTCAAGAACTGCCCGGGCTTTCTCGTCAACCGCATCCTGTTCCCGTACTTCTTCGGCTTCATGGGCGCGATTCGTGACGGCGCCGACTTCGTGAAGATCGACAAGGCGATGGAGAAGTTCGGCTGGCCGATGGGCCCGGCCTATCTCGAGGACGTGGTCGGCATCGACACCAGCCATCACGTCGGCGAAGTGCTCGCGGCCGGTTATCCGGATCGCATGGCGCCGAAGGACAAGTCGGCGCTCGACGTCATGTACGAGAACAAGCGCTACGGCCAGAAGAACGGCGTCGGCTTCTACAAGTACGAAACCGACCCCAAGGGCAAGCCGAAGAAGATCGCCGATCCGGCCAGCTACGAACTGATCAAGTCCGTGCAGCCGAACGGCCAGGTCGAGATGAGCGAAGAAGAGATCGTCGATCGCCACATGCTGCCGATGATCATCGAGACCGTGCGTTGCCTCGACGACGGCATCGTCGAAACGCCGACCGAAGCCGACATGGGCCTGATCTACGGCGTCGGCTTCCCGGCCTTCCGTGGCGGCGCACTCAAGTACGCGGACACCGTCGGGCTCAAAACCATCATCGAGAAGTGCGCCAAGTACGCGCACCTCGGCAAGCTCTATGAGCCCACCGAGTCGATGAAGAAGATGGCCGCCGAAGGCAAGACTTTCTATTCGAAGTAAGCCGAACGCTTACAAACAGGCTTACGAAGGAGTGACACAAACAATGGCTACCAAAGCAGTCATCGTCGATGCGATCCGCACGCCCATGGGACGTTCCAAGGGCGGCGTGTATCGCAACGTTCGCGCCGAAGTGCTGTCGGCGCATCTGATGCAGGAGATCCTCAAGCGCAATCCGGCGGTCAAGCCCAGTGACGTCGAAGACGTGATCTGGGGTTGCGTGATCCAGACGCTGGAGCAGGGCTTCAACATCGCGCGCAACGCCTCGCTGATCGCAGGACTGCCGCAGTCGGTGTCGGGCCAGACCGTGAACCGCCTGTGCGGCTCGTCGATGACGGCGATCCACATCGCGGCCGCGCAGATCGAAGCGGGCATCGGCGATACCTTCTTGTGCGGCGGCGTCGAGCACATGGGCCACGTGCCGATGACGCACGGCTTCGACGGCGCGCCGGAAATGTCGATCAACACCGCCAAGGCCGCGGCGATGATGGGCCTGACCGCCGAGATGCTCACGCAGACGCACCAGATCGATCGCAAGAGCCAGGACGAATTCGCGCTCGCCTCGCACCAGAAGTCGTTCGCGGCCTGGAAAAATGGTGAATACAAGAGCCAGATGGTCGGCACGCCGGGCCACGATGCCGACGGCACGCCGATCGTCGTCGACTTCGACGAAGTGGTGCGCCAGGACGCGAGCCTCGATTCGCTGCTGAGCCTGCGGCCCGCGTTCAATCCGAAGGGTTCGGTCACCGCCGGCAACAGCTCGGCGATTTCCGATGGCGCCTCCGCGACGCTGATCATGAGCGAGGAGAAGGCCAAGGCGCTTGGCCTGAAGCCGCTCGCACGCATCATCGGCATGGCCTCGGCGGGCTGCAATCCGTCGATCATGGGCATCGGCCCGGTGCCGGCGACGCAGAAGGCGCTCAAGCGCGCCGGCGTCGACATCAAGGACGTCGATTACTGGGAGCTCAACGAAGCCTTCGCCGCGCAGTCGCTCGCGGTGATCAAGGATCTCAAGCTCAACGATCGCATGGACCGCATCAACATCAAGGGCGGCGCGATCGCGCTCGGTCATCCGCTGGGCTGCTCGGGTGCGCGCATCACCGGCGCGCTCGCACACGTGCTCAACGAGAAGAACGCGCGCTACGGCGTGGCGACGATGTGCATCGGCATGGGCCAGGGCGTGGCGACGGTGCTCGAACGCGTGGCCTGATATTGCGTGATGCGTAACGAAAAAGCCCCGCAACTCGCGGGGCTTTTTCTTTGAAGCGATCGGCTCAGCTGAACTTGCTGAAATCCGGCTTGCGCTTCTGCATGAAGGCGCCCATCGCCTCGAGCGCTTCGGGCATCTTGAGCATCGGCATGAACTCGGCCGCTTCGCTGCGGATGACTTCGGGCATGCGGTCCTGGGTCCAGCGCTTGAGCAGCGCCTTGGTGGTGCGCAGCGCGTTCGGAGGCTGGCGCGAGAGTTTCTCGGCCTGGGCGCGGGCGAGCGCCTCGAGTTCCGCGGCCGGCGCGACGCCGTTGACGATGCCGGCGTCCTTGGCGGTCTGGGCGTTGAACATCTCGCCGAGCAGGCACAGTTCGGAAGCGCGCGCCGGGCCGATCATCATCGGCAGCAGCAAGGTGGAGCCGAACTCCGGGCAGATGCCGATGCTCGCGAACGGCAGCTGGAACCGCGCGTTGTCGGCCGCGTAGACGAGGTCGCAATGCAGCAGCATGGTGACGCCGACGCCGACCGCGATGCCGTTGACGGCGGCGACGATGGGCTTCTTGAAGCTCGACATCGTACGCATGAAGACCATCACCGGCGCCTGTTCGGCATCGCTCGGCGTGTTCTGCAGGAAGTCGACCAGATCGTTGCCCGCGCAGAAGCTGTCGCCGCTGCCGGTGATCAGCACCACGCGCACGCTGCTGTCCGCCGCCGCCTGGTCGAAAGCCTCCGCGAGCGCGGTGTACATGGTCGCCGTCAGCGAATTCTTTTTGTCGGCGCGATTGAGCCGCAGCGTCATCACGCCGTCCGTAATCGAGGTTTGAATCAGCGCTTCGCTCATGCAGGGCTCCGTGTCGGCACCAAGGTTGTTTTCGGTATGGCTTGAAAATTCGTCGAACGGCGATTCTAGTCCGCTTGCCGTCGAGGCATCACCCCAGAATGCATGAGGCCGGCAAGCGCCGGCCCGATGCGAAGTGTGCTGTCGACCGCGCTGCGATCAGAACAGATCGGCCTTGTCGACCTTGCCGACCGGCTTGGACGTGGCCTGGCGCGTCGGAATCCAGTCGCCCGTGATCATCTGCTCGTACGCCATGCCGGGACCGACCATCGGGTACACGCTGGCGATGGGATCGATGATCACTTCGAGGAAAGCGGGGCCGTTGAACTCGATGAAGGCCTTCACCGCGGCGTCGAGGTCCTCCTTGCGCTCCACGCGCACCGCGAACTGGAAGCCGTCGGCCTCCGCGGCCTTGATGAAATCCTTGCGATGCAGGCCCTTGTCCGAACCCGCGTAGCGCGATTCAAAGAACAGGCGCTGCCACTGCTTGACCATGCCGTCGCCGAAATTGTTGAGCACCACGATCTTCACGGGCAGGCCGTAGGTGGTCGCGGTTTCGAGCTCGCCGAAGTTCATGCGGATCGATGCGTCGCCATCGATGTCGATGACCACGCGATCGCGCGCTGCGAACGCGGCGCCGAGCGCGGCTGGCAGGCCGAAGCCCATCGTGCCCATCGAGCCCGAGGTCAGCCACAGGCGCGGTTCGGCGAAATCGAAATACTGCGCGGCCCACATCTGGTGCTGGCCGACACCGGTCGCCACCACCGCGCGCCCCTGGGTGATCTGGTTGATCGCGCGGATCACCGCGTGCGGCTGGATCGCGACCGATTCGCGGTCGTAGTTCAGCGCGTAGGTCTGCTTGAGATCGGTGATGTGGCGATGCCATTCGGCATAGCGGCCATCGGCCGCCGGCTGGTAGCCGCGCGCCGTCGCGAATTCGCGCAGCCCGTCGAGCGTCACGTCGAGCGCGCCGATGTGGTGCCACTGCACGCGCTTGACCTTGCCGATCTCCGAAGGATCGATGTCCAGATGCGCGATGGCCTTGGCGTTCGGCGCGAACTTGGACGGCACGCCGGCGACGCGATCGTCGAAGCGCGCTCCGACCGCGATGAGGAAGTCGCAGTCATCGACCGCGTAGTTGGCGAACGCCGTGCCGTGCATGCCGAGCATGTGCAGCGACAGCGGGGCCGTGGTGTCGACCGCGCCGATGCCCATGAGCGTGGTCGTCACTGGAATGCCGAAATCGTCGGCGAAGCGGCGCAGGCTCGCCGAAGCCTCGCCGTTGATGACGCCGCCGCCCGCGTAGATCAGGGGACGCTTGGCGGCGTTGAGCAGCTCGTAGAAGGACTGCGCGGCATCGACGCTCAGCGCGTTGCCGTAGGCCTCGCGCAGGCGCGCACGGAAGCCGGGCAGGGGCAGCAGGCCTTCGCCACGGTAGCTGCCGGACCAGTTCTGCACGTCCTTGGGAATGTCGACGACCACCGGGCCCGGACGGCCGCTGCGCGCGATCTCGAAGGCCGTGCGCAGCGTGGCTTCGAGCTTGAGCGGATCGGTGACGAGGAAGATGTGTTTGGCGCAGGGGCCCATGATCGAGCTGATCGGCGCCTCCTGGAAGCCGTCCGAGCCGATCGCCGCGGTCGGCACCTGGCCGCAGATCACCACGATCGGAATCGAGTCCGCCATGCTGTCGCGCACCGGCGTGACCGTGTTGGTCGCGCCCGGGCCCGAAGTCACGAGCGCGACGCCGACCTTGCCCGACGCCCGCGCGAACCCGGCCGCCATGAACCCCGCGGCCTGCTCGTTGCTGGGCACGATCAGCGGCATCGGATCGGCGCCCTCGGCGCTGCGATGCGTCTGGTTGTAGCGGAACACCGCGTCGTAGGTCGGCAGGATGGCGCCGCCCGAGTAGCCGAAAATGACGTCCACGCCCTCGTCGGCGAGCACCTGTACGACGATCTCCGCTCCGGTCATGGTGGTACCGGAAAGGGGATGGCGGGCGGTGGGATGCGCAGCGTTCATGACGGGACGGTGACGACCGGCTGGTTTGAAGGGCGCGAATTATAGGTGGTAAACCCTCAGGTAGACAGGGCCAAGGTTGCGTATAGGGGGACCGCCGATTATCCTGCGCGCCCCTCGGGTCTGCGCCCTCCGGCGCCGGCCTCGTGTACGCCCAATCACTCATCAATCAATCGGTTGCCGCGCCGGCTCAATGCGCCACATCATCTCGATCCTGCTGCAGAACGAGGCGGGTGCCCTTGCCCGCGTGGCCGGCATGTTCTCCGCGCGTGGCTACAACATCGACTCGCTGTCGGTCGCGCCGACGCATGACCCGACCGTTTCGCGCCTGAGCCTGGTCACCACCGGCTCCGATGCGGTCGTGCACCAGATCATTCAGCAGACCCGCAAGCTCGTCGACGTGGTCGAGATCGTCGATCTCGCCAGCCTCGATCATCTCGAGTGCGAGCTGTTGATGGTCAAGGTCGAGGTCACCAACGGCGCGGCCCGCGAAGTGGTCGAATGCGTGCGCCGCCACCACGGCTCGATGCTCGACGAGACCGAGAACACGCGCATGGTGCAGCTGGCCGGCACCGGCGCCGAGATCGACGCCTTCGTCACCGAGATCGGCGGCATCGCCCGCATCCTCGAACTCGTGCGCAGCGGCGTCGCCGCGATGGGCCGCGGGCAGCAGGTGCTGGCGCTGCCGAGCTGAAGAACAAGCACACAACATCGTCTCAACCAGGGCGGCCTCACGAGCCATCCACAAGCAAAAGAGAGTAGAGCCATGAGCATCAAGGTGTATTACGACAAAGACGCCGACCTTTCGCTGATCCAGGGCAAGAAGGTCGTCATTCTTGGTTACGGTTCGCAGGGCCACGCCCACGCGCTGAACCTCAAGGATTCCGGCGTCGATGTCACGGTCGCCCTGCGCAAAGGCTCCAAGAGCTGGGCCAAGGCCGAAGGCTCCGGTCTCAAGGTGCTCGACGTGGTCGACGCGGTGAAGATCGCCGATCTGCTGATGATCCTGGCACCCGACGAAGGCCAGGCCAAGATCTACAGCGAAGTCATCGCCCCGAACATCAAGCAGGGCGCTACGCTGGCCTTCGCTCACGGCCTCAACATCCACTTCGGCCTGATCGAACCGCGCGCCGACCTCGACGTCATCATGGTCGCCCCGAAAGGCCCGGGCCACACCGTGCGCGGCACCTACGTGCAGGGCGGCGGCGTGCCGACGCTGATCGCGATCCATCAGGACGCCTCGGGCTCGGCCAAGCAGACCGCGCTGTCGTACGCCTCGGCCAACGGCGGCGGTCGCGCCGGCATCATCGAAACCAACTTCCGCGAAGAGACCGAAACCGATCTGTTCGGTGAGCAGGCCGTGCTCTGCGGCGGCACCACCGCGCTGGTCCAGGCCGGTTTCGAAGTGCTCGTCGAAGCGGGCTACGAGCCCGAGATGGCGTACTTCGAAGTGCTGCACGAGCTCAAGCTCATCGTCGACCTGATGTACGAAGGCGGCATGGCCAACATGCGCTACTCGATCTCCAATACCGCCGAGTACGGCGACTACGTGACCGGCCCGCGCCTGATCACCGAGGAGACCAAGAAGGAAATGAAGCGCGTGCTCGCCGACATCCAGACCGGCAAGTTCGTGCGCGACTTCGTGCTCGAAAACGCCGCCGGCCAGCCGATGCTCAAGGCCAAGCGCCGCATCGGTGCCGAGCACCCGATCGAGGAAGTCGGCGCCAGGCTGCGCGCGATGATGCCGTGGATCGCGAAGAACAAGCTGGTCGACAAGACCAAGAATTAAGTTCTCGTTCCGCAATCTCGATAAGGCCGGCCTCAGCTGCCGGCCTTATCGTTTCTGCCATGCGAAATTCCTACAACCCCATCGTCGGTATCGCGCCCGAGGGCTGGGTCGTGATGTTGGCGGTCGGCCTCGGTGGCTGGGGCATGCTCTGGGCTGGCTGCTGGATCGCGGCCTGGGGACTGTTCGCTCTCGAACTGCCACTACTGCTGTTCTTTCTCGATCGGGCCCGGGAGATCCAGGCCAGGCCACGCGGGGTGCTGGCGCCGGTCGACGGACGCATCGTCTACCGCCGGGAAGCGCACGATCCGTATCTCGATCGGGAAGCGGTGCGCATCGGCATTCGCGTGAGCTTCTGGGGTGCCTACTCCTTGCGCGCTCCCAAGGAGGGCGAGGTCGATGTCGTCGACGATTCGCGTCATCGCGCTTCGATCATTCGAACCGACGAAGGCGAAGGGTTCGTCATTCAGGTGCGACGCGGCAGCCTGCTCGGCGCCTTGCCCATCCGAGTCCCGGCCGGAGAACGCGTCGGCCAGGGACGCCGCTGCGGCCTGCGCCGGCTCGCACGTGAGATCGATCTCTACATGCCGGCCGGTGCTCGCGTGGAAGTGCCGCTCGGTAGCCGCGTAAAATGCGGACAGACCCTGATTGCGACCATAGTGCGGAGAAACGCCGAATGAGCGAGGAGCTTCCGCCCGAAGCGCCAACAGCAGTGCCTGCGGCTCGCAAACGCCGCAAGGGCATTTATCTGTTGCCCAATCTGTTCACCACCGGCACGCTGTTCGGCGGCTTCTACGCCATCATCATGGCGATGAACGGCCGCTTCGAAGCGGCTTGCGTCGGCATCCTGATCGCGATGATCGCCGACGGCCTCGACGGCCGCATCGCACGCATGACCAACACCGCGAGCGATTTCGGCAAGGAGTACGACTCGCTGTGCGACATGGTCGCTTTCGGTGTCGCCCCTGCCATCGTCGTCTATGCGTTCAGCCTGCGTTACCTGGGCGATTATCAATGGCTCGGCGGCAAGCTCGGCTGGGGCATCGCCTTCGCCTACGCGGCCTGCGCCGCGCTGCGTCTGGCGCGATTCAACGTGCTCGCCGCGATCGCGAGCAGCAACAAGGATTTCTTCGGCGTTCCGAGTCCTGCGGCCGCCGCAGTGGTGACCTTCTTCGTCTGGAGTTGCGTCGATGACAGCCGTTCGCTGTTCGCCTGGATCAGCGGCCGCGTGCCGTTTTCGGGGCCCGAAGTGCTCTGGCTCGCGGCTCCGCTGACATTGCTGACCGCGTTGTCGATGGTCTCGAGCATTCGCTACAACAGCTTCAAGAAGCTCAATCTCACCGGGCCGGTGAAGTTCGCGACCTTCGCGGGCGTGGTCGGCGTGCTCGTACTCGTGGCGATCGATCCGCCGCGCGTGCTGTTCCTCGGCTTTCTGGCGTACGCGGTGTCGGGTCCGGCGGCGGTGATCTGGCGCCGCGTGCGGCGCAAGCCGGCGTCCGCGGCCTGATCGATCTTTGACGCGGGCTGGTTTTGTTTTCTAGAATCCGCGCCCATGAAAGCCGCCCGCAACATCGTTGCCTGCCAGAACCGCGAGATCGTCTCGCGCGTCTCGGCTGCGTCGGCGCTGCTTCTTTCGCTTCTCCTTCTGCCGTAAGGCAGACAAGAACGCACACGGCCGCACGGGGCTCAAACCGTGACCACCCAGACAAGACACCGACCGCCCCGCCTAGGCAGGCGCGGTCACGAGCCTCATATCGCACGCCCCGCATCATCCCGGTGTTCGTGCACAACGTCGCAACGCGGCAAGCTCATCACCGAGCGCGTTCGACCTAGCCTGGAATCACCCTCATGGCCATGCTGAAAAACCCCGCTACCAAATACCGTCCGTTCGCGCCGGTGCGTCTGAAAGACCGCACCTGGCCCGACGCCGTCATCACCAAGGCGCCGATCTGGTGCAGCGTGGACCTTCGCGACGGCAATCAGGCGCTCATCGAACCGATGAATGCGGAGCGCAAGCTGCGCATGTTCGAGACGCTCGTGAAACTCGGCTTCAAGGAGATCGAGGTGGGCTTCCCGTCCGCCTCGCAGACCGATTTCGATTTCGTGCGCAGCCTGATCGAAGAGAACCGCATTCCCGACGACGTGACGATCCAGGTGCTGACGCCGGCGCGCGAGCCGCTGATCCGCCGCACCTTCGAAGCGCTGAAAGGCGCGCGCCGCGCGATCCTGCATTACTACAACGCCGTGGCGCCGATCATGCGCGACGTCGTCTTCAACATGAGCAAGGACGAGGTGCTGTCCGAACTCGCGGTCAAGCACGCCAGGCTGGTGCAGGAACTGGCTGCCCGGCAGCCCGATACGCAGTGGGTGTTCCAGTATTCGCCCGAGATGTTCTCGGGCGCCGAGCTCGAATTCTCCAAGCAGATCGTCGATGCGGTGACCGAAGTCTGGCAGTCCTCGCCGAGCAATCCGTGCATCATCAACCTGCCGTCGACCGTCGAGCATTCCACGCCGAACATCTTCGCGGACATGATCGAGTGGATGCACCGCAATCTGCAGCGTCGCGACGGCATCATCCTGTCGGTGCATCCGCACAACGATCGCGGCACCGGCACGGCCGCGGGCGAGTTCGCGATCATGGCCGGCGTCGATCGTGTCGAAGGCTGCCTGTTCGGCAACGGCGAGCGCACGGGCAACGTCGATGTGGTCAACATCGCGTTGAACCTGTACACGCAGGGCGTCGATCCACAGCTCGATTTCTCCAACATCGACGCGGTGCGCGAGACCGTCGAATACTGCAACCAGCTGCCGGTGCATCCGCGCCATCCCTACGTCGGCGATCTGGTCTACACCTCGTTCTCGGGCTCGCACCAGGACGCGATCAAGAAGGCGTTTTCGGCGCGCAAGGAAAGCGATATCTGGGTGATGCCGTATCTGCCGATCGATCCGAAGGATCTCGGGCGCAGCTACGAGGCGGTGATCCGGGTGAATTCGCAGTCGGGCAAGGGTGGCATCACCTACCTGCTCGAGCACGAATACGGCTTGTCGCTGCCGCGTCGCCTGCAGATCGAGTTCAGCCAGGTCGTGCAGGCCGACATGGACGCCTCGGGCAAGGAAGTCACCGCCAAGGACATCTGGCGCATCTTCGAGCGCGAATACCTCGCTTCGGCGCAGCCCTACGCCTACGTCGCGCATCATCTGGTCGAAGACTCGACGCGCGATTCGGTCGAGCTCAAGTCCGAGATCAGCGTCGGCGGCGAGCGCAAGCAGGTCGTCGGCAGCGGCAATGGGCCGATCGATGCGTTCGTGGCCGCGCTGTCCAGGCTCGCGGGCGTTCCGATCGCGGTCGTCGATTACCACGAGCATGCGATCGGCGCGGGTGCCGATGCGGCCGCGGTGACTTACATCGAATTGCGCGTCGGTGATGCTTCGTCGTCGCAGCGTACGCTGTTCGGTGTCGGCAAGGACGCCAACATCGTCACCGCCTCGTTCAAGGCGATTCTTTCGGGCTTGAACCGCGCGCTGCGCGATTCGGCGGCGGACCGCGCGGCGGCCTGATCGGCGTCGGCCTGCAAGCAAAAGGCCCGGCTTTCGCCGGGCCTTTTGCTTTGCGGACAGGCTCAGAAATCGTCGTCGCCGTCCTCGTCGTGCGGCGTCTCCTGCCGGGCCGCGTCGAGTTCGGCGCGCAACTTTTCCGCGTCCGCGATGAAGGCATCCAGCGTCTGCGCGGGAGCGAGACGCATCGCCGGAGGCAGCAGCTCGTCGACCACCACTGCAGGCCCGGTGCGTTCGCGCGCATCGCGCTGCGAAAGCGCGCTGGCCCCGACGCCGAGCAGCGTGAGGGCCGCGACCACCGCGAGCTTGAAGCGCCGATAGTCGCCGCCGATGAGCCGCAGATGCCCTGCGCAGAGCAGGCCCGCAGTGAGCCAGAACACCAGGTAGCGGTAGCGTGTCACCGACGGCCACGACAGCGAATAGGCAGCGGTTTCGAGCGTCAGCGTGATCAGCGAGCTGACGACCGCCGCCGCATACGTCAGCGCCAGGTGCCGGGAAAACTGCATGGCCCCGGCGAACAGGCGATTCACCAGCGACCAGACCAGGGCCCAGACCACGCCCATGATCAGGGCCATCACGGTCACGGTCAGGTATTTGCTGATCGCCGGCTCGCCGGTCTGCTGCAACCACAGCGAGAGCATGATTTGGGCGGCGATCAGCAGCCCCAGCAGCGGCGCGATCCAGGCCGAGGCGAGACCTGAGCTTCCGATCGGCCGTTCCTCGGGCACCGCGTGAGTGCTGCCGCGCAGGCGCAGACGCGTGTCGCCGATCGAGTAGACCGCATCGGCTCCGAGTTCGATCACGCAACGCTCGACGCGCTGCCGATTCGCAAGGCACAGCCCGTTGCGGCTGCCGAGATCCTCGGCGACGAGTTCGCCGCTGTCGTTGCGGCCGATGCGCAGATGGCGCGCCGCCAGCGTCGGATCGTCGATCAGCAGATCGCTCTCGTAACCGCGACCGATGACGATGGGAAGGCGCTCGATCCGATGACGGGACAGCACCTCGCCATGAGGGGACAGGCGCTCGATCCAGATCACGCGATCCGTTTGCGGATCTCTCTCGGAGATCATCGCTTCGCCCATGAGATCGCTCCGAGATAATCGCGTGCGAGTTCGAGTGCCAGCTCGTAAGGCGCAGCTTCCATCGTCAGGCGCAGCGCCATCGCTTCCTGGTTGGCGTCCTGCGTCACCGCGGTCACGGTGACGTCGTAGAGCCCGTCGAAATCGCGATAGGCACGCGCACAGATGCCGGCTCGCAGCAGTGGCTTGTCATCGCCGCCGCCGGTCTGCGCGACGAAATCGTCGTGGCAGCGCGGCGTCGCCTTGCGCGAAGCGCTCCAGTGCATTGCGCCTTGCAGCGGCTGGTAATAGGCGCTCAGGAAACTCGCGAACTGAAAGCCGTTTAGCTTGACGCTACGCAGATGATCGTGACGCAGCTGCACGCTCCCGGGCTGCAGATCGCCAGCGATGAAGAGGTCGGTCTCGGCGCTGCACTGCGTGGTATCGACTCGGGCGCGCGGCTTGGGCACTTCGTCCGCGTTGGTGCTCGCCCAGCACTGAAACCAGGGCGCTTCGCTTTCGGGCGCCTCGTAGCGGCCGGCGACGCTGTTGCGAAAGCCATGCCCGATCATCTGGCGATACAACTCGCTTTGGCGTTCGAGCAGCTGGCGGCCGATTTCGGCCTTGGCCTGCGTGGCTTCGGCGAACGGCTTGTTGCGTGCCCTGTCGATCAGCGCAGCGCTGAAGCGGACCGGCACCAGAAAACTCACGAGCTCGCCGTCGAGCCGCTTGGCGACGTTGATGCCGACGACGCGCCCGGCCTCGTCGACGGCCGGGCCGCCACTCATGCCCGGATTGATCGCCCCGGTGAAATGAAAGCGATCGCTGTAGCTGCGCTCGGTCAGGCCGTTGTAGGTGCCTTCGACAATCGTGAAGCCGATGTCGAGCGGATTGCCCATCGCGTAGAGCCGCTGGCCCTGGCGCAGTTCGGTGCTGACGGGTTCGAGTGGCAGCGTGCTGCCGGCTGGTTCGTCGAGTTTCACCACCGCCAGATCGTGAGCGACGTCGACCGCGAGCAGGTGCAGCTTGCCGCGCTTGCCATCGGTGCGGATGTACTCGAGCCGATAGGTGCCCGGCTCGAGCGCATGCTCCGAAATGACGTGATAGTTGGTCACCGCCAGGCCGCTCGCATCGACCTGGAAGCCCGAGCCGATCGACGACTGGCGTCCCGAGGCATCGACGAGGCTGCGAATCTGCAGCAAGCCGGCGCGAGCCGCGTCGTAGGTGCGGTGCGTCTCGTCGCCTACGGGCGCGGCGAGAACGAAATGTGGACTCAGGGCCGCGGCGGCGGCGATCAACAGGGCGGCGGTCGTGCGACGCATGCGAAAGTCGTGGAAGAGGTCGGTCGTCGCCGGGGTTTCGGCGGTGCCCGGCGATCATAACGGCGGACCGCGGCGACCGCTGCGGGATAAACTGCGCCCATGAATCCGACTCGCCGCCGTCGCTATCTCAACGCCTTGTCCATCGACAGCTACCGCTCGCGGTCCGGCGTCGCCGAGGAAGCCGTCGAGCAGATCGCGGTCGAGGCGGTGTCGAACGACGGGAGACGTTTCCCGGCAGAGCCGCAAGTGCCGTCGGCGCCGACGCGATCGCGGGTTCCGCCGCCAGCGCCCCCCCCTGCGCCCGAAGCGAGCCCGATCATCGCCTCGACGCCGGCGGTCGAAGTGCCCGCCGACTGGTCCGGCCTGCGCGCGATGGTCAAGGATTGCCCGCGCTGCAAGCTCTGCGCGACGCGCACGCAGACCGTGTTCGGCGTGGGCCCGCAGGACGCGCCGCTGATGATCGTCGGCGAAGGCCCCGGCGCGGACGAGGATCTGAAGGGCGAGCCCTTCGTCGGCAAGGCCGGCAAGCTGCTCGACCAGATGCTCGCGGCCATCGGCCGCTCGCGCGGCGAGAACACCTACATCGCGAACGTCGTCAAATGCCGTCCGCCCGGCAATCGCGACCCCGAGGCCGACGAGGTCGCCGCCTGTAGGCCTTATCTCGATCGCCAGATCGAGCTGCTCAAGCCCAGGCTCATCGTCGCGCTCGGTCGCGTCGCCGCGCAGCGGCTGCTGCAGAGCGATGCACCGCTGTCGCGCCTGCGCGGCCCGCTGTATCAATACGGGGCCGAGCGCACACCGGTGCTGGTGACCTATCACCCGGCCTACCTGCTGCGCAGTCCGCGCGAAAAGTCCAAGAGCTGGGACGATCTCAAGCGCGTGCACCAGCTGCTCGCCCAAGCCTCGTCAGCGGCCACCGCCCAGGCCTGATCCGCGTGCCGAGTCTGCAGCCCATGCAGGCGCATCACCTGCCGCAGGTGCTCGCGGTGGAGCGCGCGGCCAACGCACATCCGTGGAGCGAGGCGAACCTGCGCGATTCGCTGCAGGCCGGCTATCCGGGCTGGGTGCTGATCGATGGCGAGCGCATCATCGGCTACGCGATCCTGATGATCGCGGTCGGCGAGGCGCAGGTGCTCAACATCGTGGTGTCGCCCGAGCGTCGCCGCGAAGGCCTCGGCCGCGTGCTGATGGAATGCATGATCGAAGCCGCGAAGACCGCGCAATGCGAACTCATGCTGCTCGAAGTGCGTCGCTCCAACGCGGCGGCGATCGCGCTGTATCGCGCGTATGGCTTTGCGCAGATCGGCCTGCGCCGCCATTACTATCGTTCGGATGACGGTGTCGGCGAAGACGCCTTCGTACTCACGCTGCCACTTGCCCAGCCAGGATGACCCGATGACTCCGGAACGCCGCCGACAACTCGCCTGGGCCAGCTACGACTGGGGCAATTCGGCTTTCGCGACGACGGTCGTCGCCGGCCTGTTTCCGATCTTCTTCGAGCAGTACTGGGCGAGCAATCTCGATTCGGCGAGCCGCACGTTCTGGCTCGGCGTCGCGAGCTCGGTGTCGAGCCTGGCCGTCGTGATGCTCGCGCCGCTGCTCGGCAGCATCGCCGATCGCGGCGGGCTCAAGAAGCGCTTCCTGGCGGTGTTCACCGCGCTCGGCGTGCTCTCGACCGCGGCGTTCTACTGGGTCGGCCAGGGCGAGTGGCTGATCGCGACCGTGCTGTTCACGCTCGGCTCGATCGGCTTCCAGGCCGGCACGAGCTTCTACGATTCGCTGATCGTCAACGTTGCGAGCGATGCCCAGATGGACCGCGTCTCCGCGCTCGGCTACGCGCTCGGTTATCTGGGCGGCGGCCTGCTGTTCACGCTCAACGTGCTGATGGTGCTGCATCCGGATTGGTTCGGGCTCGCGAACGCCGCTTCGGCGACGCAGGTTTCCTTCGTGCTCGTTGCGATCTGGTGGGCGCTGTTCTCCTTGCCCTTGTTCCTGAAAGTGCCCGAGCAGCGTACGCGCGGGAACGGTGTGCTCGGCGATGTCGCCGCTGGTCTTGCGCAGTTGCGCGATACGGTTCGCGCGCTGTCCAAGCTCAGGCCCGTGTGGATGTTCCTGTTCGCGTACTGGCTCTACATCGACGGCGTCGACACCATCGTGCGCATGGCGGTCGACTACGGGCTCGCGCTCGGCTTTCCGTCTTCGAGCCTGATCACCGCGCTGCTGATGGTGCAGTTCATCGGCTTTCCGGCCGCGATCGCGTTCGGCTGGATCGCGGGCAGGCTCGGCACCAAGCGCGCCTTGTATCTGGCCCTGAGCGTCTACATCGGCGTGACCGCCTGGGCTTACCTGCTGCAGACGGTCATGCAGTTCTATCTGATGGCGGCCGCGATCGGGCTCGTGCAGGGCGGTGTGCAGGCGCTTTCGCGATCCTATTACGCGCGGCTGATTCCGCCCGACAAATCCGGCGAGTTCTTCGGCTTCTACAACATGCTCGGCAAGTTCGCTGCCGTGCTCGGCCCGCTCGCGGTCGGCTTCACCAAGCTGCTCACGGGCGATGCGAGGCTGTCGATCCTCGTGCTCGTGGTGTTCTTCGTCGTCGGCATGCTGCTGCTGTCGCGCGTGCAGGAGCCGCCGGAACGCGGCTTTACGTGAGGGCTTTGACCGCTGCGCGCAGCTCGCCGAGCAAAGCCGCATCGGGATCGCGTTCGTAGCGCAGCCGCAGGTAAAGCTTCACCACCTGCTGAATGCGCTGCGCAAGCTCGGGTTGCTCGCGCGCGACGCGCATCGCGAAATCGCGTGGGCCTTCGGATGGAGCGCGATGCAGGCCGCGCCGGGCGAGACGCGCTTCGGCGAGCTTCCATTGCTTGAGCGTCGGGTCGTTCATCGCGGCAGGGCGCGCCTTCCACAGCAGCACGCCGCCGAGTATCGCGAGCCCGATGGTGATCGCCGCAGTCAGCGCGAGCAGCATGCGGCCGAAATCGCCGAGTCCGATGCGATCGAGCAGCAGCTGCTGCTGCTCGGTGCCGTAGCCGAGCACGAGGCCGTTCCACTGCGCATCGACCCAATCCCAGGCGTTCTGCGCACGCGCGTAAGCCGAGCGCCAGTCGAGCGAGCCGAGCAGGCCTTCGCGCGGCCCGTCGTTTCGCGCACCGCTTCGCGAGAGCGTCTGCTCGATCCGGTTCGGTGACACCGCCGCGGTCGGATCGACGCGTATCCAGCCCTGGCCGGCGATCCAGACCTCAGCCCAGGCATGCGCTTCGGATTGGCGCACGCTGTAGTAATCGCCGAACAGATTCTTCTGCGCGCCGAGATAGCCGGTGACGACGCGCGCCGGAATGCCGGCCGCGCGCATCAGGAACGTGAAGCTGCTCGCGTAGTGCTCGCAGAAGCCGCGCCGCGTCGTGAACAGGAACTCGTCGATGCTGTCGCGACCGAGCCTCGGCGGTTCGAGCGTGTAGTAGAAAGCCTGCTCGCGAAACAGGCGCAAAGCCGCATCGACGACGGCCTGATCGTTACCTGCGCCCTGTCGCCATTGCTGGGCGAGCGCCAGCGCACGCGGGTTGAAACCGCTCGGCAACGCGAGCTGCAGCGCGCGCTCGCGGGCGCTCAGGGAGGCGACCTGCAGCTTCGCATCGGGCTCGGAACGCAGGCGATAACGAAGGCGATCGCGTAGAGGCTCGAAGTACAGCAGCTCGTAGAAGCCGCTGATGCGGCTGCGCTCGGGCAGATCGCGCGCATCGGGGCGGTCGAGCGCGAGCAGCCAGGGCATGTGATGCGCTTCGAGCGTGATTTCGTAGCGGTATTCAGTCGTGCCTGCTTCGGCCGCGGGCGCATTGAACGAACGCGACGGAGCGCTCCAGGTTCGTCCATCGAAGGCCCACAGCACCGGGCCACGCCAGTAGCGCTGATCGGGTGGCGGCGCGGCGCCCTCGAAGCTCACGCGAAACGCGAGTTCGTCGGAGGCCGCGAGCCTGGCGATGTCGCCCGGCGACATGGTTTCGGACAGGCCCGAGCGCGCGCCGCCCGAGTCGTCGGGCATCGTCCACAGCGGCCCCGGAATGCGCGGGAACAGCACGAACATCAGCAGCATCAGCGGCAAGGACTGCGCGATGAGCTTGCCGCCGGTGGCCAGTACGAGCCGCGCGGGCAGGGCACCTTCGGCGTGATGCGTATCCACGAGCACTGCCGTCACCGCGACGACGCAGACGAGCAGGTACAGCAGCGTCCAGATTTCCTGCGAGAACAGAAAGTGCGTGAGCAGCAGGAAGTACGACAGGAACACGGTGACCACCACATCGCGCCGCGCGCGCAGTTCGGTGAGCTTGAGCGCGAGCATGATGACGAGCAGCGCGACGCCCGCATGCTGGCCCCAGATGCGACCGTAGCTCGCGTAGACGCCGACGAAGGCACCGATCGCGAGCGCGCCCTTGATCGCGCCGTGCGGCATGCGCCATTGATGCAGGGTCGTGGCGATACGCCAGACGCCGATCGCGAGCACGGCGACGGTTTCCCATGGCGGCAGTCGCAGCAGGTGAGGAGCGATCACGAGCAGCATCACCGCGAGCAGGCGCCAGAGGCTGCGCTGCGGCAGCGGGTCTTTGCCGTCCGGCTGCTTCATCGCGGGCCTCGCCCGGCGTCGCGCGCGTCGCTGCGCCCATCGCTGCGTTCGTCGAACAGGGCGAGCGCTTCGAGACAGAGGCCAAGATGCGCGGCGCCTGCGTTCGGCGGCAGCGCGAATCCCGGCAAGCGCAAGCCGTAGCGCGATCCCGAGGCGTCGGCATCGAGCACCCAGCGCGTCAGCTGCGACAGGCGCTGCTCGGTGTCGAGGTCTTCGAGCGCCTGCCAGTCGAGCCAGATTTCGGAGGCGACGCCATCGTCGAAGCGCTGCACCAGCGCACGCCCGGTGCGCGGCAGGCTCTTCCAGTGGATCAGACGCGGCGAATCGCCCGGCACGTAGTCGCGAAAGCCGGCGAAGTCCTCGCTGCCGATGCGCGGCAGCGGGCTCATGAGCTGGCCCTGCGACGACGGCGGAGGCAGGCGTCCCGCGGCAGCGGGCTTCGGGTAGACCAGCAGGCGCGCGTCGACCGCGAGCCAGGTCCAGGCTTCGAACAGGCCGAGCGGCGCCTGCGTGCTGAGCCGCAGCTTGGGTGCCTGCAAGCGACCGCGCCGCGTCGTCGGCAGGCGCAGCGCGAAGCTCGTGCTGTCTTGCGCGGGCAGATCGTGCCGAACGCCGTCGGTCTGCGCAGGCCAGCGCAGCTCGAGGCTCAATCGCGGTGCGAGCGAGGGGTTGCTCGCGATGAACTGCAGCGGCGCCTCGTCGCCGGCGAACACCGCGTGGCCGCTCGTTCCGCCGAGCGAGCGCAGCGAAACGCCGACCAGGTTCGCATGCGTGTGATGCATGCTCACGAGGCCGAGCGCGGCGAGCAGAAACGTCAGCGCGAAGGCCATGCTGTTCGAATAGTTGATCGCGGCGACCAGCATCACCAGCGTCATCAGCGCGAAGCCGGCCCCGAATCGCGTCGGCAGGATGTAGATGCGCCGCCGCTCGACCTGCGCCTCGCGCCTGAACGCACCGGCGCGCCTCTGTCCCCACAATTCGGCGCGCGCGCGCAGACCGAGCAGAGGATGCTGGAGCCGGCCGCCGCGCATGAGTCGGCGGCGCGCTATGGAATGGCGACCGCGGCGAGCAGCTCTTCGGCCGACGGCGGCCGGGCGGCGGCGCTGCGTTCGCGCGGCTGCAAGCGATGCGTCGCCACGGCGGCGAACACCGCCTGCACGTCCTCGGGCAGCACCGACTTGCGACCATCGATGTACGCCCAGGCCTGCGCCGCATGCCGCAGGGCGAGCGCCGCGCGCGGAGACAGGCCGTGCGTGAACGCGCTCTGGGTCCGCGTGTGCTGCACCAGCGCGAGGATGTAGTCGACCAGCGCGGGCGCGGTGTGCACCTGCAGGACTTCCCGCTGCAGCTGCAGCACGCTCTCGGCCTGCAGCACCGGACGCAGGTCGAACAGCAGATCGCGCCGGTCGGGCTCGATGAGCAGCGCACGCTCGGCGGCGACGCTCGGATAGCCCATCGAAATGCGCATCAGGAAGCGGTCGAGCTGCGATTCCGGCAGCGGGAACACGCCGACCTGGTCGGCTGGGTTCTGCGTGCCGATGACGAAGAACGGCTGCGGCAACGCGCGCGTTTCGCCGTCGACGCTGACCTGCTGCTCGGCCATCGCTTCGAGCAAGGCGCTTTGCGTCTTCGGACTCGCGCGATTGATCTCGTCGGCGAGCAGCAGCTGCGTGAACACCGGGCCCGGGCGGAAGCGGAAGCTGCCGTCGCGCGTCTCGTAGATCGAGACGCCCAGAATGTCCGCCGGCAACAGGTCGCTGGTGAATTGAACACGCCTGTACGACAGCCCGAGCACCTGGGCCATCGCGAGCGCGACGGTGGTCTTGCCCATGCCCGGAATATCCTCGACGAGCAAATGGCCGCGAGCCAGAAGACAGCTCAAGGCAAGGCGCAATTGCCGATCCTTTCCGAGGACGACGCGGGACAGGCTGGCGAGGGACGCCTGGAGATCGGCTTGCGGACTGGAGCTCATGTCGGTGTCGAGGCGGGCATCGCCGGAGTGTCTCATGGTGTTCGTCGGGTCAAGCGCTTCGTGTATCGACTTTGGTTGTAGGCAAGGCCGTCGATCGCGCCAACGGTAGAGCATGACCGATGAGTGCATTTTTTACCGATTGCGGCTACCAGCTGAATGAACGACCATTCAGCCCGAAATGAAGCCGCCAGAACGAGAGGACCATCCATGAGTGCCGAGCTGCGATCAGCGCAACAGGCCATGCTGGATGCCGTTGACTACAAGAGCTGGCGCGAGGCGGCAGCCGAGCTCGACCGCATCCAGGGTCTGGCCGAGTGGAAACTCGAAGAGGCCAGCGAGGAGTACGACTGGCGCCTGATTCGCAGTCGCCTGCGGCAGATCCGCCAGCTGCGTAACGAGGGCAACGCGATTCGGCTCGCGCACCATTTGCGCCAGGGCCTGCACTGGAACCTCGGCAACATCGGCAACCCCGAGCTCTACCGCGTCGCCCGCATCGGCACCAAAAAGCTCATTCACGACTACGTTCAAGAGGTTTGTGACGCGCTCGAATGGCTCGTCGACGCGGAGGCCGAAGGCTGGGCGCTCAGCGACAAGCTCAAGTTCTTCCACGACGTGGCCTTGAGCTACGGCCGCTCGGCGCTGATGCTTTCGGGGGGCGCGACGCTGGGCCTGTTTCACGTCGGCGTGGTGCGTGCGCTCTATCGCGAAGGCGTGCTGCCGACGGTGATGTCGGGCAGCAGCGCGGGTGCGATCGTGGCGAGCACCGTCGGCACGCGCAAGGTCGAAGACCTCGAAGACCTGCTCGATCCGCAGAATGCTTATTACCACTTCTGGCGCGTGCTGCCGTTCAGACAGATGTTCAAGCGCGGCTCGGTCATGGACCAGACGCAGCTGCGCCGGGCAGTGGCCAAGAACATCCGCGACCTCAATTTCGAAGACGCCTACAAGGTGTCGGGACGCGTGCTCAACATCACCGTCTCGCCCGCGGGCGTGAACCAGCAGCCCAAGCTGCTCAATTATCTGACGCTGCCGTACCTGTTCGTGCGCGAGGCGGTGCTCGCGAGCTGTGCGGTGCCGATCCTGTTTCCGCCGGTCATGCTGATGACGGCAGACGAAACCGGTGCCCGCGTGCCGTACATGCCGCTGTTGCGCTGGAACGACGGCTCGCTGAAGTCCGACCTGCCGATGCTGCGCCTGCGCCGTCTGCACAACGTCAATCATTTCATCGTCAGCCAGACCAATCCGCACGTGCTGCCGTTCATGAGCGAGCGCGAGCCGGGCGGTCGCGGGTTGTTCAACTCGGCTCGCGATTACACCTATTCGACGGTGCGCTCGCAGGCGACGAGCCTGATCAGCTTCGCGCGCGCGAACGTGCCGATCAAGCAGTTCCGCCGTCCGTTCGACGTCGCCACGAGCATTCTCGATCAGGACTATCGCGGCAACATCAACATCACGCCAGAAGCGAGTCTGTGGCGCTATGCCAAAGTCACGAGCAACCCGACGATGGACAACGTCTATCGCTTCATGCTCGAAGGCGAGCGTGCGGCCTGGGCGCGCATCGAAATGATCCGCACGCAGACCGCCATCAGCCTCACGCTCGAGCGCTGCCTCGAAGCGGTGGAGCTGCAGGCCACGCAGGGCGCGGGCAATCGCCGCACGGCGACCCGTGCCCGCCTGCACGTCGTGCGCCGCGGCTGAGGCACCGTTCGTTTCGCTTGCTTGCCTAGCGAATGAGCGAGCTTTCGGAACTCGAAGCGATACGCCGCCAGCGCGGCTACGGCCGTGTGTTTTCCCTGCCGCTCGAAAGCAGTTACCGCGCGACCAAGCGACGCGACTATCGGCTCTCGCGCAGCCTGCTGTTCGCGATCCTCGGGCTCATGCTGGCCCTGATGCCGGGCTTCTGCCCGGTCTTCCGCGTCAACGACCCGGTGCTGTGGCCAATGCGTCTCGGTGGGTTCGCGCTGGCTGCCTTGCTGTTCGTTACCGCCTGGGCGACCTACTACCGGCGTGATCGCATCATGCTCGTGCAGGTGTTGCAAAGTGCTTCGATCGTTGCTGCGGGCCTTGCGCCGGTATTGCTGCGCGGGCTCGCACTCGCCGGCCAGATGTCGTTTCCGATGGAGCTCGTGAGCTCGGTGCTGCTGTCGATCGCCCTGTTCGGCGGCTTCGGCTGGAAGCGCATCGCCACCGGACTATCGACTTGCTTCCTGTTGACGGCCTGGCTGCAGTACGCGATGACCGAGCCGGGGTCCGAAACCGGGATGCAGCTGTACGCGCTCGCCGTGCTCACGCTGATCGCGGTCGGCGGCGTCTACATGAATGAGTACATTTCGCGCATCGCCTGGGTCGCGAGCGCGCATGCGGCCGCGATGGCGCGTACCGATCCGCTCACGGGGCTGTCGACTCGCGCGGAGTTCAACCAGGCTTTTCTGAGCCGTCTCGCGCAGGCCCGGCGCGACAAGCGCCTGGTGGCGCTGATGCTGCTCGATATCGATCATTTCAAGCAGGTCAACGACGGCCACGGGCATCTGTTCGGCGACGAGGTACTGCGCGCAGTTGGCGGGCTGATCCTGGCCGAAGTGGCCCGCAGGCCGCTCGATCTGCGCGTGCGCTACGGCGGCGAGGAGATTGCGGTGCTCTGGTACGACATCGAGCTCGCGAGCCTGCCGATGGTCTGCGAGCGCCTGCTGCGCAGCATCCGTTCGCTCGACCTGATCGATCCGGTTTCGGGTGAGCGTGTGCCGATCAGCGCGAGCGCGGGCGTGACCTGGGTGGAGCCGGGCAGTGCGGTCGAGCCGATCGCGGTGCTGCAGCGCGCGGACGAGCTGCTCTACAAGGCCAAGCGCGAAGGGCGCGATCGCTACATTCTCGGCCCGTTCACCGAATGAAAACCCAGGGTGGGTGGGCCAGGGGCCGTGAGCCGGCTTGCGGATTCTGGAGATGGACAACCGGGTTACGCGGTTAGGCCGCCAAGCCTCCTGCCGACACCCATCGATGAATCTCGGCGCCTCAGGATTTGCGCCGGTATTGACCTTCGAGCGTCACCGGCTGCTTGAGATCGGGACGCGCCTTCGCCATGCCCTCGCCGAGGCGCATCGCGAGCCGCTTGCGCAGCCCGAACAGCAGCAGCGACAGTCCGACGAGGTCGGACAGAAAGCCCGGCAGCACCAACAGGATTCCGGCGATCAGCACGATGAGTCCTTCGAACACGAGCTGAGTCGGCAGCTCGCCACGCGCCACCGAAGCCTGCAGCTCGCGAAACACGCGCAAGCCCTGGCGCTGGATCACCAGCACGCCGATGACCGCGGCGCCGACGATCCAGGCCGCGACGGGCCATCCGCCGATGCGCTCGATGGCCTGCGTGACGAGCCAGGCTTCGAGCGCGATCCAGACCGCCATGACCAGAAACGGCATGTCGCTATCTCGTCGAGATCAAAGGGCTGCGATGCGCTCGCGCTGGTCGCGCAGCGCGGCGAGATCCTGCTGCTGCTTGGCGAGCAGATCGCGCGCCTGCTGCTGCACGGCTTCGGGCGCCTTGCCGAAGTTCGGGTTGTCGACGCGGGCCTGCACTTTCACGACATCGCTTTCGAGCTGCGCGATGCGCTTTTCGAGACGCGCGATCTCGGCGTCCTTGTCGATGAGACCGGCCATCGGCACGAGCAGCTTCATCGTGCCGAGCAGCGCGGTCGCGCATTGCGGCGCTTCTTCGGCGCCGAGCACGCGCGGCGTTTCGACACGCGCGAGGAATTCGATGCTCGCGGCCAGGCGCGACAGGCGATCGGCATCGGAGTCCGACGCGTCCTGGATCAGCAGCGGCAGGACCTTGCCGGGTGGAATGTCCATTTCGCCGCGGATCTGGCGCACGCCGAGAATGAAGGCCTTGAGCCATTCGATGTCGGCTTCGGCAGCCTCGTCGATCTTGTGTGCCGCGCTGATCGGATACGCCGTGCGCATGATCGTCTCGCCCTCGGCACCGGCGAGCGTTCTGACCTGCTGCCAGACCTCTTCGGTGATGAACGGCATCAGCGGATGCAGCAGGCGCAGCCAGGCCTCGAGCACGCGCACCAGCGTGCGCCGCGTGCCGCGCTTGGCGGCTTCGTTGTCGCTCTGCAGCGCGGGCTTGGACAGCTCCAGATACCAGTCGCAGTACTCGTTCCATACGAACTGGTACAGCGCGGTCGAGAGCAGGTCGAAACGGTAGTTGCGGAAATGCTCGGCTGCCTCGGCTTCGACTTTCTGCAGGCGCGAAATGATCCAGCGATCGGCGGCCGACAGTTCGATCGGCAGCGAAGCGTCGAGGCCGGTGTCCTGGCCTTCGCAGTTCATCAGCACGTAGCGCGCCGCGTTCCAGATCTTGTTGCAGAAGTTGCGATAGCCCGCCGCGCGCGCCGCATCGAAGCGCACGTCGCGGCCTTGCGTCGCGAGCGCGGCGAACGTGAAGCGCAGCGCATCGACGCCGACGGCTTCGATGCCCTTCGGATAATCCTTGCGCGTCTTGGCTTCGATCTTCGGCGCGGTCTCGGGCTTCATGAGTCCGGTCGTGCGCTTCTTCACGAGCTCATCGAGCGCAATGCCGTCGATGACGTCGAGCGGATCGAGCACGTTGCCCTTGGACTTCGACATCTTGTTGCCTTCGGGATCGCGCACGAGGCCGGTGATGTAGACCTCGCGGAACGGCACATCGCGCATGAAGTACTGGCCCATCATCACCATGCGGGCGACCCAGAAGAAGATGATGTCGAAGCCGGTCACGAGCACGCTGCTCGGGTAGAACTTGGCGAGCGCCTCGTTCTTCGTCGGCCAGTCGAGCGTTGCCATCGGCCAGATGTCGGACGAGAACCAGGTGTCGAACACATCTTCGTCCTGCCTCAGGCAGAAGCGCTCGTTGCCGCTCTCGCGCAGTTTTTCGTTGATGACCTCGGTGCTGTCGTCGCTCGCGACCTTGAGCAGCGAGAGCAGCGCGAATTCGCCTTGTCCGCCCATGGCCAGGTTGAAGGCATCGAAGGCGCTGCGCGCCACAAAGACCTTGCCGTCGGCGTCATACCAGGCCGGAATGCGATGGCCCCACCAGAGCTGGCGGCTGATGCACCAGTCCTGGATGTTGTTTAGCCACTGGTTGTAGGTGTTGATCCAGTTCTCGGGCACGAACTTGATGCGCCCGCTCGTGAAGGCTTCGAGCGCCGGCTGCGTGATGGCGGTGTAGCCACCCGGACGGCCGTCGGGCTGCGACTTGCGCGTGAGATCGACGAACCACTGGTCGGTCAGGAAAGGCTCGACCACCGCACCGCTGCGATCGCCGCGCGGCACCTTGAGCTTGTGATCGTCGATCTTCTCGAGCAGGCCGAGCGACTCGAATTCGGCGACGATCTTCTTGCGCGCATCGAAGCGATCGAGGCCCGCATAGGGCAGGCGCGAGAGCTGCTCGGCGAACTTCGCATCGTCGGTCTTGTGCTCGCCGCGCAGATGGAACTCCGCGTATTCGCGAATTTTCGCGTCCGGCGTCAGCACGTTGATCATCGGCAGCTTGTGCCGGGCGCCGAGCGCGTAGTCGTTGAAGTCGTGAGCCGGCGTGATCTTGACGCAGCCGGTGCCGAATTCGCGGTCGACGTAGTCGTCGGCCACGATCGGAATCTCGCGATTCACGAGCGGCAGGCGAATGCTCTTGCCGATCAGCGCGGCGTAGCGCTCGTCTTCGGGATGCACGGCCACGGCGGTGTCGCCGAGCATGGTTTCGGGGCGCGTGGTGGCGACCACGAGATGGCCCGAACCATCCGCGAGCGGATAGCGGAAATGCCAGAGCTTGCCGTTCTCTTCTTCGCTCACCACTTCGAGATCGGAGATCGCGGTCAGCAGTACCGGGTCCCAATTGACGAGGCGCTTGCCGCGATAAATGAGGCCGTCTTCATGCAGCTTCACGAAGTGTTCGACGACGGCCTTGCTGTAGCCCTCGTCCATCGTGAAGCGGTTGCGGCTCCAATCGACCGAGCTGCCCATGCGGCGGATCTGGCCTTCGATCGTGCCGCCCGAATACCGCTTCCATTCCCAGACTTTCTCGAGGAATTTCTCGCGTCCGAGGTCGAGCCGCGCCGGCTCGCCGGCGAGCTTCAGATTGCGCTCGACGACCATCTGCGTGGCGATGCCCGCGTGATCGGTTCCGGGTTGCCAGAGCGTGTCGCGGCCGAGCATGCGCTGATAGCGGATCAGCGCATCCATCACCGTGTGCTGGAACGCGTGACCCATGTGCAGCGTGCCGGTGACGTTGGGCGGCGGGATCATGATGGAGTAGGGCTCGCCCGCGCCGCTCGGCGCGTAGCAGCCGTTCTGTTCCCACCACTGTGCCCAGCGCGATTCGATGGCGCCGGCTTCGAAAGTCTTGTCCATGGGGCTCGTTGCGCCGAGATGGCGCGATGAAAACGTCAGAGATTATGCGTGGAGAGTTCGTAGCCGCGGTCGCGGTAGAACTTGAAGCGGGTGCGCGACGAGCTGCGATCGGCGGCCGTGGCCGGCACGATCTCGAGCACGCGGTCGAAACGCGAAAAATACAGCGGAACGTCCTCGCCGAGATTCACGAGGATGCCCAGATGCGATTCGGGCGGCTCGCCATCGCCGATCAGCACGGCCGGATGCGGTTCGCCGGTCGGCTCGCCGCGATGACGCTCGTGCGAGATGAAGCTGCCCTGGTTGAAGGTCCACAAGCTGCTGTCGATTTCATCGGCCATCGCCGGCTGCGTCACGCGAACGTAGACGCGCGCTCCGCTGCGCGTGGCCTTTTCGCAGAGCTTGCTGATGACGAAAGCCGGGGCGGAAGTTCCGCCTTCGCCGTCGGGCAGGATGTAGAAATCGATGCGGGTCATATGACGGGGAACGGGAGACGGGAGACGTAGAAGCCAAGCCAGAGCTTGCGTCCCTGGTCTCCCGGTTCCCGTCTCCCGGCTTCATCAGTCGTCTTTCTTCGCCGCGACGTTGATGAGGTATTGCACGATCAGCGGCACCGGGCGGCCGGTCGAGCGCTTGCCTTTCCAGGCGGTCGCCGCGATGTCCAGATGCGCCCACTTCATCTTCTTCGCGAACCTGTGCAGGAAGGTGGCGCCGATGATCGCGCCGCCGCCGTTGCCGCCGCTCGTGGCGATGTTGGCGATGTCCGCGAATTCGCTCTTGATGTGCTCCTCGTACTCGGGCCACAGCGGCAGCTCCCAGACGCGGTCGCCGATCTGCTCGCCGGCCTGCGTGAGCGCGCGCGCAAGGCCCGCGGTGTTCGAGAACAGGCCGCTCGGGTAGGCGCCGAGCGCGACCACCACGGCGCCGGTCAGCGTCGCCATGTCGATGCAGAACGAGGGTTCGTACTGCTGCTCGACGTAGGTCAGCGCGTCGCAGAGGATCAGCCGGCCTTCGGCGTCGGTGTTGAGGATCTCGATGGTGATGCCGGCCATGCTGGTGACGACGTCGCCGGGTTTGTTGGCGAGGCCATCGGGCAGGTTCTCGCTCGCCGCGACGATGCCGACGAGGTTGATCGGCAGGCCGAGTTCGGCCACCGCCTTGAACGCGCCGAGCACCGCCGCGCCGCCGCACATGTCGAACTTCATCTCGTCCATGTTCGCGGCCGGCTTGATGCTGATGCCGCCGGCGTCGAAGGTCAGGCCCTTGCCGACCAGGGCGATCGGCTTCTCGCCCTTGGGACCCTTGAAGTACTCCATGACGATGAGCTTGGGCGGCTGGCGGCTGCCGCGCGCGACCGACAGGAACGAGCCCATGCCGAGCTTGCGCATCTCGGGCTCTTCGAGAACCTTGACCTTGAAGCCGTGCGCCGCGCCGAGCTGCTCGGCGCTCTGGGCGAGGTAGGCCGGGGTGCAGATGTTGCCGGGCAGGTTGCCGAGGTTCTTGGCCACCGCGACGCCCTTGGCGATCGCGAGCGCTTCGGCCAGGCCCTGCTCGCCGGCCGGCAGGTCGGAGCGGCGCGGCACGTCGAAGGTCAGGCGCTCGAGCTTGTAGCTCGGCAGGTCCTCGCGCGCCTTTTCGCCGCGGCAGTCGTCGAAGCGGTAGTAGGCGTCCTCGAAGCTCAGCGCAGCCTGCAGGACGTTCCACTGGAAGTCGCGGCCCTTGAGCGGCAGGTGCGTGAGGTAGGAGACGGCGTCGATCGAGCCGGTGTTGCGCAGGGCCTTGGCACTCGCCGCATTGGCCTTGCGGAAGGCGTTTTCGTCGAAGCTGCGCTCGCGGCCAAGGCCGACCAGCATGACGCGATCGGCGAAGGTGCCCGGCACGTTGTGCAGCACCAGCGTCTGCCCGAGCTTGCCGTCCAGATCGCCGCGACGCATCACCGCGCCGATGGCGCCGTCGCTGACGCCATCGATGACCTGCGCCGCCTCCGTGGGCGAACGCCGGTCGAATATCCCCACGATCACGCAGGAGACGCGCTGCTTCTCCGGATTGCCGCTCTTGACGAAATATTCCATCGCTTCCTCGGGTGTAACCCTGCGCTGAAAGTCGGATTATGTGAACCTGAACAAGCTGCCGGGAAGCCTTGTTTTTAGAGGCTTCCCGCCGCGCTCCACCAACTCAAGACTATTCCTCGATGGCCTTGGCCGAGCAGCGGGCGCAAAGTGTAGCGATAAGTGAAGAATGTCCCAAGCCCGGGCTGCCGGTGGACAGCCTTGAATGCCCAAGCGTTCACAAAAGACAGCGTTCACGTAAACCCCGCATAATCGCGCCCTCATGAACGGCACCACCCTTGATCGCTATCTGCTGCGCGACGCCGCTGCGTCGTGGCTCGCGGTCATCGTCGTGCTGTTGCTGATCATGCTGTCGACCCGCTTCGCGAGCCTGCTCGCCGACGCGGCAGCCGGTGAGCTGCCGCGTGATCTGCTGTTCAAGATCGTCGGCCTTACGAGCCTGCAATACCTGGTGATCCTGGTTCCGGTGTCGCTGCTGCTCGGGGTCATGCTGTCGCTCGGCCGTCTTTATAAGGACCATGAGGTGGCTGCGATGACCGGCTGCGGCGTCAGCCTGCTGCGCCTGTACCGACCCTATCTGGTGCTCGGCGGCCTGCTGGCAGTTTTCACGGCTCTGCTGGCCTTTCAGATCGGGCCCTGGGCCGGGCGCACGGCGGACTACCTCGTCAAGGATGCGCGCCGTCTGATCCAGTACCTGCCCTTCGAATCCGGACGCTTCAACAGCGTCGCGGACGGTCGCGGGGTGTTCTACACGGCAGAGACCGACCAGGACCGCGAGAAGCTCAACGCGGTGTTCGCCCAGATCGAGCGCGGCGAGAACGGCATCTCGATCATCATCGCCAACGAGGGCCGGCAGCGCCTCAACACGGTTACCGGCGATCGCGAGATCACGCTCTACGGCGGCTGGCGCTATGACGGCCAGCCCGGCAGCAAGATGTACGAGATCGTGCGCTTCGACGAGTTCATGACGCGCGTGACGCCGCCGCAGTTCATCTACTCGAACAACAAGCGCCGCGTGCTGAGCACCTCGGCGCTGCTGGCCTCGAGCGATCCGCAGGATCGCGCCGAGTTGCAGTGGCGCATCGCGGCGCCGATTTCGGTGTTCCTGCTGACGCTGCTTGCGGTGCCGCTCTCGCACGTCGGACCGCGCCAGGGCCGCTACGGCAAGGTGGTGCTAGGGCTGGTGGTCTACCTGTTCTATTCGAACCTGATCGGCCTGGGCCAGTCCTGGATCGGCAAGGGCAAGATTCCCGAGGCCGTCGGGCTTTGGTGGATCCACGCGATCGTGCTGATCTGGGCGGTGGCGCTGATCGGCAAGCGGCTCAACTGGTGGGCGCGCAAGCCCAAGGCGCCGCAAGCGGTGGCGGCCGCTTGAACCGCATCGACCGCTATCTGGTGCGCAATATCCTGACGCTGAGCGGCATCGTCGCGCTCGCGCTGGTGACCATCTATACGTTCACGAGCTTCGTCGCCGACCTCGGCGCGACCGGCAAGGGCGACTACGGTCTCAAGGAGCTCGCGGTCTACACGCTGCTGAACATGCCGGCCGGTCTGCACGTGCTGCTGCCGATCATCGCCATGCTCGGCACGCTCATGGGCCTGGGCAATCTGGCCGGGCAGGGCGAGATCACCGCGATCCGCGCGGCCGGGGTTTCGAACCATCGCATCGGCTTCGCGGCGCTGATGGCGGGCGTGGTGCTCGGCATCATGGGCTGGGTGATCGGCGAATGGATCGCTCCCGGCAGCCAGCAGTCGGCCGAACGCTACAAGAGCCGGGCACGCTACGGCGTCGACGTCGGCGAGGCGCGCAAGCCGGTCTGGCTGCGCGACGGCAATCAGATCGTCAACGTGCGCAAACTGATCTCCGAGGATCACATCGGCCCTTCGGTGATCTACACGCTGGCCGACAACCTGAGCCTCAAGTCGATGATGAGCGTCGAGGACGGCCGGTTCGAAAACGGGCACTGGACGTTCTCGAACGTGCAGCGCACCGAGTTCGAGGCCGATCACGCCGAAGTCAGCCAGCTCGAGCGCTACGAATGGGACGGCGGCGTGCAGCCCAAGGTGCTGCGGCTGTTCGTGCTCGAGGCGCGCAGCCTGTCGACGACGGGCCTGATCGAGTTGATCGCGTATCTCGACAACAACCAGCTCGATTCGTCGGAGCAGCGGCTGACGCTCTGGCGCAAGCTCATCGAGCCGCTGACGGTGATGGCGATGATGTTCTTCGCGGTGCCGTTCGTGTTCGGCTCGCTGCGCAACAGCGGCGCCGGGCTGCGGCTCATGATCGGCGTGCTGATCGGCGTGGGTTTCTACGTCATCAACGAGATCACCGCCAATTTCGGCCAGCTCTACGGCTGGCCGCCGGTGCTGGCCGCGAGCGCCCCGACCGTCGCGCTCGCTTCAATGGGTTGGTGGCGGCTCAACAAGGTGGGTTGATCGTCGGCGATTCAAGCGGTTTTCTTCGGCAGCTCGACCACTTCGGTTCCCGCTGCCCAATCGCAGAGTGCCCGACGCCGGCTGTCGAGCACCATCACCACGGCCGCGATGAGCGCAACGATCACCGCAATCGCCGTCGCCTTTCCGGCCTGCACGTGCGAGGCGATCTGCGGGCTCTGCATGAGCGCCGGAACCACCACCGCGACCCAGGTCAGGATCATCACGCTATAGCGCACCGCCGCGATCGGCCAGCGCAGCGGCGAGCCGTCCGGCCGGCGCACCTGCAGGCGCCAGACGCGCATCCCGAGCGTCTGCCCGCCGTGGATCCAGAACCAGCCGAAGAACAGCAGACCGATGCTGAATTCGAGCACCTGCAAGGCCGCGAAATTGCGCGCCAGGTTCACGGCATCGCGGATCATCACGTCGAACAGCGACGTGACCATCCACAGCGCGATCAGCAGCAGGCCGTCGTAGAGCGCGGCGGCGAGCCGGCGCCAGACGGGCGCGGGCCGAACGGTTTCGGACATGGAGTTCAGGGATCGAATGAAAAAGGCGGCGCATTCTAGCGCCGCCTCCCGGTACGACGGTCCCGACGACAGCGGACTACCAGCGGGCCAGTACCGCACCCCAGGTCATGCCGCCGCCGACGGCTTCGAAGATCACGTTGTGGCCGGGCTGGATGCGCCCGTCGCGCACCGCGATGTCGAGCGCGAGCGGGATCGAGGCGGCCGAGGTGTTGCCGTGCCTGTCCACCGTGGTCACCACCTGTTCGGGCGACAGGCCGAGCTTCTCGGCGGTCGAGCGGATGATGCGGATGTTGGCCTGGTGCGGAACCATCCAGTGCAGGTCGGCGCCCGTGAGTCCGTTGGCGGCGAGCGCCTCCTGCGTCACTTCGCCGAGCACGCGCACCGCATGTTTGTAGACGGCCTGGCCGTTCATTTCGACGAAGGGATTGCCGACCACCACGCCTTTCTGCACCTGGCCGGGCACGCAGAGAATGTTGTTGAGCCGGCCATCGGAATGCAGATGGCTCGACAGGATTCCGGTCTCCTCCGACGGGCGCAGCACCACCGCGCCGGCGCCGTCGCCGAACAGCACGCAAGTGCGGCGATCGTTCCAGTCGAGGATGCGCGAGAAGGTCTCGGCACCGACCACGAGGGCGCACTTGGACTGTCCCGAGGCGACGAACTTGTCGGCCGTGGCGAGCGCGTAGACGAAGCCGCTGCAAACCGCCTGCATGTCGAAGGCCGCGCCCTGCCTGACCCCGAGTTTGGACTGCAGGATGCAGGCCGTGGCCGGGAAGATCATGTCCGGCGTCGAAGTAGCGACGATGATCAGGTCGACCTCGTCGGCCGTCACTCCGGCCGCCGCGAGTGCACGCTGAGCGGCCTTCAACGCGAGGTCGCTGGTCTGCTCGCCATCGGCGGCGATGTGGCGCTGGCGAATGCCGGTGCGCTCGAAAATCCAGTCGTCGCTGGTTTCGACAACGGCTTCGAGATCGCGATTGGTGAGGACTTTCTCCGGCAGGTAGCTGCCGGTGCCGACGATGCGGGAATAGGGCATGGATGCGATCGAAATGCCGGCCAGCCGGGGCTGCCGGAATCGTTGTGGATACGGTGCGAGGGGCGACAGTTTGGCGGTCGTCCGACCTGAACACAACTTTCAGGTGCGGCTGCGGATCGTGCCCGGCACGGTGCTTCAGGCGGCCCCGAACGGCCCGCCGAGGTCACGGCTAGCGTCGTTTGTTACTGTAGTCGCCTGCGCCCGCCCACTGGACTGGTGCGCAGCAAACCACCCGTAGACGATGGCGCCGGCGCTGCCGGTGCGCGGAGACCTGTTCCGATGTTGCTGAGAATGGCCAAGTTCCTGGTGCAGGTCGTCATGCTGTTCACCGCGATCCTGTCTGCCGGCCTGCCGGCGGCCCAAGCGGCCGAGGCGCTCTACGGTCCGGTGCGTCCGGGCGAGAGCTTCTGGATCATCGCCGACACCCTGCGCGAAAAGCCGCGGGTGAGCCAGGAGCAGGAGATGCTCGCGCTCTACCTGTACAACACCGAGTCCTTCACCGGCGGCCTCGACGGGCTGCAGAAGGGGGCGACGCTGCGCGTGCCGACGGCCGAGCAGGCGCTCGAGATTTCGCAAGAAGATGCCGCGCGCTATATCGCCAATCTGCATCGCTACAAGGGGGTGCCGCCATCGATGCGCCATCTGGTGCGCAAGGCGGGCGCAGCGGCGCCAGTGGCTGGCGCCGAAGACAAGACCGCTGCGCCGCGGCCCGAGCCGCCTGCCGCGTCGCTCCCGGCATCGCCCAGCCCGAGCGTCGCCGCCGCTGCCGAAACGCCATCGGCACCGGCGGCTACGGCGACACCCGATGCCCAGAACCCAGCCGCGCTTGCCGAAGCCGCGCCCGCCGCGGAAGAAGCCAGCGCCGTCGAGGTGCTGGCGGTGGATCAGGCGAGCGCATCGCCGGCCGACGCCGGGCCGGAGCCCGTTTCCGGGAATTCGGCGCAGACCGAGCCGGCGACCGCTGCGGCGGCCGTGCCGCCGGATGAGGCGCAAGGCACCGACATTCTCGGTGTGCGCATTCCGCTGCCGACGGACTGGCTGATCCTGATCGGGCTCGGCCTGGTGTTTCTGCTGCTGATCCTGGCGCAGGCCGCGCGCGTTCGCCGCTCGCTCGGCGAGAAGGTCGAACGGGTGCCGCCGGCGCCGCCGCGCGCGCCGGTTGCTCCGGTGCTGGCGCCCGTCGTGGCGAAGCCCGAGCCCGTCGAGCCGGTGCCGGAGCCGAGCCCCGAGCCGGTTTTCGCCGCGGCCAAGGCTGCGCCCGTCGTCCCGATGAGGGCGGTCGAGGCGCCCGAGCCGCTGCCCGAAGAGCCGCCGGCGCTGAATGACCCGATCGCCGACGCCGATTTCCAGCTCGGCTACGGGCATTGGGACGAGGCGATCACCGGGCTCGAAGAGGCGCTGCTGATCGCGCCGATGAGCCGCGACGTGATCATGAAGCTCGCCGAGACCTATGCCGAAGCCGGTCGCGCGGCCGAGTTCGAGCAGCTCGTCGCCCGCTACAACGGCACGTTCGGCGATTCCGACTGGATGCGCGTGCAAAGCCTCGGCCGGCAGTTGCGGCCGGAGTCGCAGCTGTTCGGCGGCTGGGTTCCGGTGCCGCCCGCGCCGGCTGGCTGGCTACAGCCCGTTCCGGACGATGCGCTCGACCTCAGCACGCCGGCGGCTCTGGAGGGACAGGCGATTCCGGCCGACCAGCTGCCGCCCGAATTCGGCGAGTTCGATCTCGACAGCCTGGAGGCCGAGGACGGCCCGTTCACGACCGACGACGTCGGCACCAAGCTCGACCTCGCGCGCGCCTACCTCGACATGGACGACCAGGAGATGGCGCGCAGCCTGCTCGACGAGGTGATCGAGCAGGGCAACGATGCGCAGAAGCAGGAGGCGCAGGAACTGCGCGACCAGCTGCCGCCGTCGAGTCCGTCGAGTCCGGCCCAGAATTCGCTTCGGGACGCATGACGCGCTGGGCGGCGGCGGTCGAATACCTCGGGACCGCGTACTCGGGCTGGCAGTCGCAATCGCATGCGCCGTCGGTGCAGGCCGCGCTCGAAGCCGCTTTGAGCAAGGTGGCGGCACACCCGGTGGCGGTTTCGGCGGCCGGCCGCACCGATACCGGCGTGCACGCGTTCTCGCAGATCGTGCACTTCGACAGCGAGGCACGGCGCAGCGACTACGCCTGGCTGCTCGGCACCAATTCGAACCTGCCCGAAGACGTTTCGCTGCGCTGGGTGCAGCCCGTGCGCGCGGATTTTCATGCCCGGCACAGCGCGATCGCGCGGCGCTATCGCTACGTGATCCACAACAGCCGCTCGCGCTCGGCCCTGCTCGAGAAGCGCGCGACCTGGATCAACTGGACGCTCGACGCCGAGGCGATGCATCGGGCCGCGCAGGCGCTGGTCGGCGAGCTCGATTTCTCGGCCTTTCGCGGCTCCGAATGCCAATCGAACACGCCGATGCGCTGCGTGACCGACATCGGCGTTCGCCGCGAGGGCGATTTCGTGCTGCTGTCGATTCGCGCGAATGCCTTTTTGCATCACATGGTCCGCAACATCGCCGGAACGCTGATCGAAGTCGGTCAGGGCAAGCAGCCCGAGGCCTGGGTGGCCCAAGTGCTCGCCAGCCGTGATCGCACGCTGGCCGGAATGAACGCTCCGGCCGCGGGTCTATACTTCGTCGCCGCCGATTACCCCGACGAATTCGGGCTGCCGGCGACGCCCGATTTCTGGCTTCCCTGACTCCAAGATCACTGTGCGCACCCGCATCAAATTCTGTGGCCTGACCCGCCCCGACGATCTCGATCTCGCCGTCTCGCTCGGCGTGGACGCGATCGGCCTGGTCTTCGACGGGCGCAGCAAGCGCGCACTGTCGCCCGAGCAGGGCCGGGCGCTGCGCGACCGCGTTCCGGCCTTCGTCTCCTGCGTGGCCCTGTTCCGCGATGCCGAGGCCGGCCGGGTCGAGCGCGTCGTCGAAGAAGTACAGCCCGACCTGCTGCAGTTCCACGGCGCCGAGACGCCCGATTTCTGCCGGCGATGGCGGCGCTCCTACGTCAAGGCCGTGCCGATGGGCTCGCCGCAGGATCTCGAGGATTGGCGCCGCCAGTTCGCCGATGCCCGCGGCCTGCTGCTCGACAGCCACGCGCCCGGAGAACTCGGCGGCACCGGCCAGCGCTTCGACTGGTCGCAGGCGCCGAAGCACTTCGGCCACTTCTGGGTGCTTGCCGGCGGCCTTTCGCCGGGCAACGTGGCCTCGGCGGTTACAATGGCGCGGCCCGATGCAGTGGACGTTTCCAGCGGTATCGAATCCGCTCCCGGACTCAAGGACGCGCAAAAAATGCGCGCCTTCGTCGACGCCGTTCGCGGCGCCGATTCGCTTTGAACAGAACATGACCAACGAAACCCAAGAGCAGTATCAGGATCAGTACCCCGACGCCCGCGGCCACTTCGGCCCCTACGGCGGCCGCTTCGTCGCCGAAACCTTGATGGAGCCGCTGCGCCAGCTCGAGGAGGCCTACGCCAAGCTCAAGCACGATCCGGCCTTTCTGGCCGAACTCGACAAGGACCTGAAGCACTACGTCGGCCGGCCGTCGCCGCTGTACCACGCCGAGCGTCTCAGCGCGGCCTGGGGCGGTGCGCAGATCTGGCTCAAGCGCGAAGATCTCAACCACACCGGCGCGCACAAGGTGAACAACACGGTCGGCCAGGCCCTGCTCGCCAAGCACCTCGGCAAGACCCGCATCATCGCGGAGACCGGCGCCGGCCAGCACGGCGTCGCCAGCGCGACGATCGCCGCTCGCCTGGGGCTCAAGTGCGTGGTCTACATGGGCGCGGACGACGTCGAGCGCCAGTCGCCGAACGTCTATCGCATGAAGCTGCTCGGCGCCGAAGTGGTGCCGGTGACCTCGGGCACGCGCACGCTCAAGGACGCGCTCAACGAGGCGATGCGCGACTGGGTCACCAACGTCGACGATACCTTCTACGTGATCGGCACGGTCGCCGGCCCGCATCCGTATCCGATGCTGGTGCGCGACTTCAATTCGGTGGTCGGCCGCGAAGTGCTGGTGCAGGCGCCTGCGCAGATCGGCCGTCTGCCCGATGCGCTGGTCGCCTGCGTCGGCGGCGGGTCGAACGCGATCGGCCTGTTCTATCCGTTCATTCCGTACACCCAGGTGCAGATGATCGGTGTCGAAGCGGGGGGCGACGGCGTCGAAACCGGGCGCCATGCGGCTCCGCTGTCGGCCGGCAAGCCCGGCGTTCTGCACGGAAACCGCACCTACATCATGGCCGACGACAACGGCCAGATCCTCGGTACGCATTCGATCTCGGCCGGCCTCGACTATCCGGGCGTCGGTCCCGAACACTCCTGGCTCAAGGACATCGGCCGCGTGCAGTACACGGCGATCAACGACGACGAGGCGCTCGCAGCGTTCCACGAGCTCACGCGCCGCGAGGGCATCATCCCGGCGCTCGAGTCCTCGCACGCGGTCGCCCACGCCAAGAAGATGGCGCCGACGATGAGCCGCGATCAGCACATCGTGGTGAATCTCTCGGGCCGCGGCGATAAGGACATCTTCACGATCGCCAAGCGCGAGGGCATCTCGCTGAGCTAGCGCCGCGCCCCGGGTGGAGGAGCCCCACGTAGTGGGGCTCTTGGCGTCGGGAGTCGGTGTTCGCCCAGCGGCCCAGCTAAGGCGTGCCGGCCTTGGGCGCCGCCTCGGTTTCCCATTTCGGCTTTTCGACCGGCTTCGCGGCTTCGGCCATCGGCGCGTCGACCACCGCAGTGGTCGACGGCAGATTCTGCATGTCGATGGTCGCGCGCTCGATCTTGAGGGCCACGCGCTGCACTTCCCCGGCGGCGAAGCTTCCGCCCATGGTGGAGCCGAAGTTCTTGTCCTTGTTGCAATCGTCGATGCCGGTGCGTCCGAGTTCGAGCTTCTGCCGGCCCGCGGGCAGGTGCAGCTCGGCGGTCTCGGCCTCGGCGAGCACGGCGGCCGGCGTGCCGCCGACGCTGACGATGATGAAACATTCGGAGTCGCGATCGCCGGGCTGGCGCACGAGCACCAGCGTTGCGCCGCCTTCGATCGGATCCTGGTAGGCGAGCAGGCGATCGGCCGGCACCGGGCGGGCATTCAGGGGCTGCTGCGGGGCGCTGGCGCAGGCGCCGAGCAGGGCGGCGGCGCAGGCGAGGGCGATAGGGTTTTTCATTGGATTGAAGCTCGTCCTTTTCATGGGTGACGCGGCCGTCAGTAGCAAAACTCGGCCCAAGTTCGCGTGCCTCACTTATAAGGAGTGCGCGCCCGACTGCCCGTGTTACAATTTAGCGGATATTATTTACTCCTCCCTTTGGACCGCGCGCGGTGTCCGGACCCTGATCCGTCACGCCGCCGAGCCTGCTTATGACCGAATTCGCCAAGGAAGTTCTTTCCGTCAATCTCGAAGACGAGATGCGGCGCTCGTATCTCGATTACGCCATGAGCGTGATCGTGGGCCGGGCGCTCCCTGACGCGAGGGACGGCCTCAAACCGGTGCATCGCCGCATCCTTTATGCGATGAGCCAGCTCAACAACGTCTGGAACCGCCCGTACATCAAGTGCGCGCGCGTGGTCGGCGACGTCATCGGCAAGTACCACCCGCATGGCGACTCGGCAGCCTACGACGCCCTCGTGCGCATGGCGCAGGACTTTTCGATGCGCCACGTGCTCGTCGACGGCCAGGGCAACTTCGGCTCAGTCGACGGCGACCCGGCCGCGGCGATGCGCTACACCGAGTGCCGCATGGCGCGGCTGACCTCGGAGATGCTCGCCGACATCGATTCCGAAACCGTCGATTTCGTTCCGAACTACGACGAGAAGGACGAAGAACCCGTCGTGCTGCCGACGCGCGTGCCGCAGCTGCTCGTCAATGGCAGCGCGGGCATCGCGGTCGGCCTGGCTACCAACATCCCGCCGCACAATCTCTCGGAAGTCATCGACGGCTGCATCGCCGTGATCGACAACCCCGACATCGACATCGCCGGCCTCATGCAGCTGATTCCGGCGCCGGACTTTCCGACCGCAGGCCTGATCCTCGACGCGCACGGTCTTGCCGAAGCCTATGCGACCGGCCGCGGTCGCATCGTCATCCGCGCTCGCACGAGCTTCGAGACGGTCGGCAACGACAAGCAGGCGATCATCGTCACCGAGCTGCCGTACCAGGTGAACAAGGCGCGCCTGCAGGAGCGCATCGCCGAGCTCGTCAAAGAGAAGAAGATCGAGGGCATTTCGGAAATTCGCGACGAGTCCGACAAGGACGGCATGCGCGTCTACATCGAGCTCAAGCGCGGCGAGAACGCCGACGTGGTACTCAACAACCTGTTCCAGCAGACGCAGCTGCAGGTGACTTTCGGCATCAACATGGTCGCGCTCGACGGCGGCCAGCCGAAGACGCTGTCGCTCAAGAGCCTGCTCGAAATCTTCGTGCGCCATCGCCGCGAAGTGGTCACGCGCCGCACGCGCTATCTGCTGCGCAAGGCGCGCGAACGCGCCCACATTCTCGAAGGTCTGGCGGTGGCGCTCGCCAACATCGACGAGATGATCGAGCTGATCCGCAGCTCGCCGAATTCCGCCGAAGCCAAGCAGCGCATGATGGCGCGCACCTGGGATGCCGGGCTGGTGACGACGCTGCTCGCAGCGGCCGACTCCTCGGTGTCGCGCCCCGAAGATCTGTCGCTCGAGTTCGGCATCGTCGACAGCGAAGGCCAGGCGGTCTATCGGCTGTCGGACGCGCAGGCTTCGGCGATTCTCGAAATGCGCCTGTCCCGCCTAACCGGCCTGGAACAGGACAAGATCCACGACGAGTTCAAGGAGCTGCTCGCCTCGATCCTCGACTACCTCGACATCCTCGCTTCGGAGCCGCGCCTGCTTGGCGTGATTCGCGGCGAGCTGCTCGCGATCAAGGAACAGTACGGCGAAGAGCGTCGCACCGAGATCACCACGGCCGCGCTGAACATGGCGCAGGAAGATCTCATCGCGCCGATGGACATGGTCGTCACGCTGAGCCACGAGGGCTACGTGAAGTCGGTTCCGCTGGCCGAGTACCAGGCGCAGAAGCGCGGCGGCCGCGGCAAGCTCGCGACGGCCAACAAGCAGGAGGACTTCGTCGATCGCCTGTGGGTCGCGCATACGCACGACTGGCTGCTGTGTTTCGGCTCGACCGGCAAGGTCTACAAGCTGCGCGTGTTCGAACTGCCGACGGGTTCGCGCGGCTCGCGCGGCAAGCCCTTCGTCAACCTGCTGCCGCTGGAGCAGGGCGAGAAGATCAGCGCGGTGCTGCCAATCAAGAAGTTCGAAGACGAGCCCGAACAGACGCGCTACATCTTCATGGCGACGCGCCTCGGCACGGTCAAGAAGACCGAGCTCGGCGCCTTCGCCAACATTCGCAGCAACGGCATCATCGCGCTCGATCTGCGCGTCGACGATTCGCTCGTCGGTGTCGCGCTGACCACCGGCAACAACGACGTGCTGATGTTCAGCGACGCCGGTCGCGTGATCCGCTTCAGTGAAAGCGACGTGCGCAGCATGGGCCGCACCGCGACCGGCGTGCGCGGCATGCGCCTGGTGCGTCGCGACGAATCGTCCGAGGAATCCAGCGAGGCGCCGGTGATCGATGGCGATATCGAAGTCGCCGAAGCCGCGGAAGACACCGCGCAGGCGCAGATCATCGCGCTGATCGTGGTCTCGCCCGAGACCGAAGGGCAGGCGGCGCCGGACATCCTGACGGTGTCCGAGAACGGTTACGGCAAGCGCACGCCGATCGAGCAGTTCCCGCTGCGGGGGCGCGGTGGCATGGGTGTGATCGCGCAGGCGCTGACCGACAAGACCGGCAACCTGATCGGCGCGATCGAAGTCGGCGACGAGCATCAGGTCATGCTGATCTCCGAATCGGCCAACCTGATCCGGTTCAAGACCACCGACGTGCGCAGCATGGGTCGCAATACGCAGGGCGTTCGCCTGATGAAGCCGAACGCGGGCGATCGCCTCGTGAGCGTCGATCGCATCGCCATCGAAGCCGACGACGAAGCGGCCGCCGACGACACCGCGGCTCCGCTCGAAGGCCCGGCCGACGACGCCAGCGAGTAAGTTGCTTTGCCTCCCTCTCCCTGCGGGAGAGGGCCGAGGACGAGGGCTATCCGCCGCCACGACCCGGATTGCCGATCGCTGCGAAACCCTCGCCCGGCCCTCTCCCGGAGGGAAGGGGAGTTAGAGGGCTGTCGTCATCAAACTGCCGCGTCGCCGTTGGCAAGATGGCGGTTTGGTCGCCGGCGAACGCGTCAGGGGCCTGCAACTCCAGGGAGTCTGTCGATGTCATCGATGCCTGTCGCGCCCGGCGTCTTGAACGCCGAGTCGAACCGCCGCCGTTTCCTCAAGGCGCTGTTCTTCAGTGCCGGCTCGGCGAGTCTGCCGGCCTGGCTGGTCGCTTGCGGCGGCGGGGACGATGATTCCGATGCCGGCGGGCGCGGGATCGAGGGCTTGCAGGGCCGCTTCGCCTCGCTGGGCCCGCTGCGTGCCGAGCCCGACGCCAACGGCGTGCGCACGCCCGAAGGCTTCTCGACGCGCGTCGTTGCGATCGCGGGCGAATTGCCGCGGGCGGCCGGTATGTCGGCTTCCGGGCCGCGGCTCACGGGCGGCGTCGGCTCGCAGCCCTGGCACATCCTCAACGACGGCGGCGGCGTGATCGCGCGTCCCGGCGGCGGCTGGATCTACGTTTCGAACTCCGAAGTCCCCGGCACCGGCAACCTGTCGCAGCTGGGCTCGCAGTTCTCGGTCCTCGGCAACCTGCTCGAATCGCTGGTTCCGGGGCTCGGCGGCGTCGGCGTGCTGGTGTTCGATGCGGACGGCACGATCGTCGATTCGTACTCGATCCTGCGCGGCACCACGTTCAACTGCTCGGGCTGCATCACGCCCTGGGGAACCTGGCTGTCCTGCGAGGAATTCTCGGGCGGCCGGGTCTGGGAGTGTGATCCGTTCACGCCGGGCCAGGGCGTGGCCAAGCCGGCGCTCGGCTTCTTCGATCACGAGGCCATCGCGATCGATGCGCAGCGTCGCATCCTCTACCAGACCGAAGACCGCCGAGACGGCCGCTTTTACCGCTTCGTTCCGGATGCGGCTGACTGGCCGGCGTCGGCCGCGCGTCCGGCGCTGGAGTCCGGCCAGTTGCAGGCGATGGTCGTCGGCGGCGCCGGCGTCGCGGGCGCCTTGACGTCTCCGCAGCCCGTGAGCTGGAAGAACGTCAACGATCCGCAGCGCGCCCAGGATCAGGTGCGTGACCCCGAAACCGCGGTGTTCGACGGTGGCGAGGGCATCTGGCTGTTCCGCGACGTGGTCTATTTCACGACCAAGAACGACGAGCGCGTCTGGGCCTACGACACGGTGGCCGAGACCGTCGAGGTGATCTACGACCTCGCCACGGCCGAGCCGCCGAACGACATTCTCTCGGGCGTCGACAACCTGATCGTGACCCCGCAGGGCGACATTCTCGTGGCCGAGGACGGCGGCGACATGCAGGTGGTCGTGATCCTGCCGAGCGGCGAGCTCAAGCCGCTGCTGCAGATCGTCGGGCAGGACATTTCCGAGATCGCGGGCATCTCGTTCACGCCAGATGGCAAGCGCATGTATTTCACCTCCGATCGCGGCGGCCGCAACGGCAGCGGCGGCTACGGGCCGGGCCTGGGCATGCTTTACGAGCTGACGCTGCCGGACACCCTCTGAGGTTCGCGGGCTTTCAAGCAAAAGCGGCGGGCCAGAACCCGCCGCTTTTTTGCGTCAGGATGGTTTCATAACATGTCCTGTTATGTTTTAATTCGCGCCCATGAATTTCAGCCTTCACCTTGACGACGACACGCTCGAACGCCTGAACCGGGCGGTCGAGCGCAGCGGGCAGACGCGTAACCGGCTTATCGGCGTGGCCGTACGCGAATGGCTCAATCGCTTCGAATCGGCCGACTGGCCACCGGCCCTGCGCGAACACTTCCGCAATCCGGCGCCCGAACTGCAGGCCGGAGTCGTCGACTTCCAGGTCTGGAAGCCGGGCGAGGATCGCTAGCGATGGGCGTGCTGCTCGATGCGACGACGCTCGCCGCGGTCGCCAAGGGGCGGCTGCCGGTGGTGCTCGAACTCGCCAAGCTCAAGCCCGGCGAGGTGAACCTGTCGGTCGTCAGCCAGCTGCAGGCCGAGACCGGGCTGCGGCTGGAGCCTCGGGCGCAGGCGCGATACGGCGGCCTGCTCAAGGATTTCATCGGTGCCGTTCGCGTAATCGACTTCGGTCGCGTCGAGGCCCAGCAGGCGAGCCAGCTGGCCGGCTATCTGGCCCAGCAGGGCGAGACGCTGAGCGGCTTCGAGCTGATCCTCGCCGCGACCGCGCTGGCCCACGGTCTCACGCTGATCACCGACCAGACCCAGCGCTACCTGTCGGTGCCGGGCCTCAACGTCGACAACTGGCTGCGGGCGGGGCGGGCGGTGAGCCAGTCCGGGCCACTGCCTTGATATTCAAAGCCTTCACCGTTGTTCCAACACCCTAGAAACATCCACAAAACGGAGCTTCCCATGAGCCGTATCTTCAACTTCAGTGCCGGTCCCGCCACCTTGCCGCTGCCCGTGCTCGAACAGGTGCAGGCCGAGCTGCTCGACTGGCATGGCTCCGGCATGGGCGTCATGGAGATGAGCCATCGGGACAAGGAATTCACCTCGATCGCCCAGGCCTGCGAGCGCGACCTGCGCGAAGTGCTCGGTGTGCCGGCCAACTACAAGGTGCTGTTCCTGCAGGGCGGCGCGACCGCGCAGTTCTCGGTGGTTCCGCAGAACCTGCTGCGCGGCAAGACTTCGGCCGATTACATCGTCACCGGCGATTGGGGCAAGAAGGCGTTCAAGGAAATGGGCCGCTACGGCCGCGCCAATCTGGCCGCGACGAGCGAGGCCGAGAAATTCACCACGATTCCCGATCGCGCGAGCTGGAAGCTCGATCCGGACGCGGCCTTCGTGCATATCACCTCGAACGAGACGATCCACGGCGTCGAATTCCCCGATGCGCCCGAGGTCGGAGGCGTGCCGCTGGTCAGCGACATGTCGTCGAGCTTCGCCTCGCGTCCGCTCGATGTCGGCCAGTACGGGCTGATCTACGCCGGCGCGCAGAAGAACGTCGGTCCGTCGGGCATCACCATCGTCATCGTGCGCGACGATCTGATCGGCCAGGTGCTGCCGGGCACCTTCGCGATCCACGACTACAAGGTCGTGGCCGAGAACGATTCGATGCTCAACACGCCGCCGACCTTCGCCTGGTACGTCTGCGGCCTGGTGTTCCAGTGGATGAAGAACGAGGGCGGCCTCGCCGCGATCGGCGAGCGCAATGCGCGCAAGGCGGCGCTGCTTTACGACTATCTCGATGCGCAGGATTTCTACCGTAATCCGGTCGCCAAGCCTTATCGCTCGAAGATGAACGTGCCGTTCGTGCTCGCCAACGCCGAACTCGACGCCGAATTCCTCAAGGGCAGCAAGGCCGCGGGCCTGATCGGGCTCAAGGGGCACCGCTCGGTGGGCGGTATGCGCGCCTCGATCTACAACGCGATGCCGGAGGCGGGTGTGGCAGCGCTCGTCGATTACATGAAGGAGTTCGTCAGAACCAAGGGCTGATGCTGACGCCGTTCCTCTCTCCCACTTGCGGCAGAGAGTCCCGCGTAGCGGGGAGAGAGGGGCCGTCTGCACGAGGCGCTCACTTTCCCCCGCAGCCCCTCTCCCGGTCCTTCGGACCACCCTCTCCCGCAAGCGGGAGAGGGGAACATCAGGATGGCACGATGACGACTTTTCGCATCCAGACCCTCAACAACATCTCCCAGCAGGGCCTCGACCGCCTGCCGCGCCCGCGCTTCGAGACCGGCGCCGAAATCGCCCAGCCCGACGCCTTGCTGGTGCGCTCGGCCGATCTGCACAAGGCGGAGATTCCGGCTTCGGTCAAGGCCATCGGCCGCGCCGGCGCCGGCACCAACAACATCCCGGTCGCGGCGATGACCAAGCGCGGCGTGCCGGTGTTCAACGCGCCGGGCGCCAACGCCAATGCGGTCAAGGAGCTCGTGCTCGCCGGCCTGCTGATCGCGGCGCGCAATCTCGCGCCGGCGCTCGACTTCGTGCACAAGCTCGATGGCGACGACAAGGCCATGCACGAGACCGTCGAAGCCGGCAAGAAGAAGTTCGTCGGCATGGAGTTGCCGGGGCGCTCGCTCGGCGTGATCGGGCTCGGCGCCATCGGCGTGAAGGTCGCCAATGCCGCCGTCGAGCTCGGCATGGAAGTCTGGGGCTTCGACCCGGCGATGACGGTGCAGAACGCCTGGAAGCTCGATGCGCGCGTCAACCAGGCACTGTCGGTCGACGAGGTCATTTCGCGATCGCAGTTCCTGAGCCTGCACGTGCCGCTGATCGAGGCTACGCGCGCGCTCGTCAATGCCGATCGCATCAGGCGCCTCAAGCCCAAGGGCGTGGTGCTCAATTTCGCGCGCGAGGGCATCGTCGACGAAGCCGCCGTCATCGAGGCGCTCAACGAGGGCCGCCTGCAGGCCTACGTCTGCGACTTTCCGTCGAACGCGCTCAAGGGGCATCCGCGCGTGGTCGCGCTGCCGCACCTGGGCGCCTCGACCAACGAGGCCGAGGACAACTGCGCCGTCATGGTCGCCGACCAGCTGCGCGATTTCCTCGACACCGGCAACGTCACCAATTCGGTGAACTTCCCCGAAGCGGTGCTCGGCCTGCTGCCCGGCAAACACCGGCTCTGCATCGTCAACGAGAACGTGCCGAACATGGTCGGGCAGATTTCGACCGCGCTGGCTCGCCGCAACCTCAACATCGCCGACCTGCTCAACAAGTCGCGCGGCGACCTCGCGTACTCGCTCGTCGATGTCGATACCTCGATTCCGGCGGCGGCGGTCGATGAGATCGCGTCGATTCCGGGGGTGATTTCGACGCGCGTCATCTCCGCGCGCTGAGCGCAGGCCAGGCCGCCGGCGAGTCCCCAGCCCGGCCGGCTTGGCGTATCCTTCGCGTCCTTTTTGCGATCCCGACCATGAAACCGACGACGCTTCCCGAAGCCCGAGTCCGCATCGACGCTCTCGACGAGCAGATTCAGGGACTCATCAATGAGCGCGCCCGGGTGGCCGAGGCGATTCGCGACATCAAGGCCAAGGCCGGCGACGTCGGCGACCATTACCGCCCGGCCCGCGAGGCCGAAGTGCTGCGCAAGGCGATGGAGCGCAACGCCGGCCCGATCTCGAACGAGACCATGGCCAAGCTCGTGCGCGAGATCATGTCGGCCTGCCTGGCGCTCGAATCGCCGCTGACCGTCGCCTACCTCGGCCCGGAAGGCACCTACACGCAGGAGGCCGTCTACAAGCATTTCGGCCATGCGGTCGAAGCGCGCGCCAAGCGGGCGATCGACGAGATTTTCCGCGACGTCGACGCCGGCCATACCGCCTACGGCGTGGTGCCGGTGGAGAATTCGATCGGCGGCGTCGTCACCAACACGCTCGATGAACTCGCCTCGGCGACGCTGACGATCTGCGGCGAGGTGCTGTTGCCCGTGCATCACCATCTGATGGCCAAGGTCGATCGCATCGACCAGATCAAGGTGGTGTTCTCGCATGCGCAGTCGCTCACGCAGTGTCGCAACTGGCTGCATCAGAGCTTGCCGCACGCCACGCAGGCGGTGGTTGCGAGCAACGGCGCGGCGGCCCAGCAGGTCGCCGAAACCGGGCAGGGCGCCGCCATCGCGAGCAAGGCCGCGGCCGAGCGCTACGGTCTCAACGTGCTCGCCAGCAACATCGAGGACGATCCGTCCAACACCACGCGCTTTCTGATCATCGGCCGCAAGCTGTCCGACCCGACCGGCCGCGACAAGACTTCGCTGGTGTTCTCGGCGCAGAAGGGCGCGCCGGGCGCGCTGTTCGAACTGCTGCAGCCGTTCGCCAAGGCCGGCATCAACCTGACCAAGCTCGAATCGCGTCCTTCGCGTCGCGCGGCCTGGGATTACAACTTCTACGTCGACATCGACGGCCATTGCGAGGACGCGCAGATCAAGCCCGTGCTCGACGAAATCCGCTCGCGCGCGGCGCTGTTCCGCGTGCTCGGCTCTTACCCTCAAGCGGTCATCTGACATGTCCGAAAATCCGACGGCCGCCGGCGCGGCCTCCGAAAACCTGTTCCGCAACGCGCTGCCCGGCATCCTGTCGCTGCATGCCTACACGCCCGGCATGCCGATCGAAGAACTGCAGCGCAAGCTCGGCATCGCCGACGTCATCAAGCTCGCCTCGAACGAAAACCCGCTCGGCCCGAGCCCCAAGGTCAGCGCCGCGATCGCCGAGGCCACCAAGGGCAATCTCGGTCTGTATCCCGACGGCAGCGGCCACAAGCTCAAGAACAAGATCGCCGAATATCACGGCATCTCGGCCGACCGCATCACGCTCGGCAACGGCTCCAACGACATCCTCGAGTTCCTCGCGCGCATCTACGCCGGCCCGGGCCGCGCGGTGATGTTCTCGGACTACGCGTTCGCGGTGTATCCGCTCGCCACGCTCGCGCAGAACGCCGAGGCCGTGGTGGTGCCGAGCCATGGCGCCGATCACCCGACGATGCCGTTCGGCCACGATCTGGCCGCGTTCACGCGCGTGCTCAAGACGCGCCCGGACGTGAGCCTGGTGTTCATCGCCAACCCGAACAATCCGACCGGCACCTGGAACACGCCGCAGGAAATCGAAAGCTTCCTCGACAGCGTGCCGCCGCACGTGATCGTCGCGCTCGACGAGGCCTACTTCGATTATCAGGACGTGGAACTGCGCTCCGATGCGCGCGTCTGGCTCGATCGCTATCCGAACCTGCTGGTCTGCCGCACCTTCTCGAAGGTCTACGGCATTGCCGGCCTGCGCGCCGGTTATGCACTGTCGGACGCCAAGGTGGCCGATCTGCTCAATCGCGTGCGCCAGCCGTTCAACAACAACTCGCTCGCGCTGGTCGCGGCCGAGGCGGCGTTGGCCGACCAGGAACATGTGAAGAAGTCGGTCGAGCTCAATGCCAGCGAGCGCATTCGCGTCGGCGCCGAGTTGCAGAAGCTCGGCTTGCGCGTGCTGCCTTCGCAGGCCAACTTCCTGACCGTCGATTTCGGCCGCGACGCGGCGCCGATCCACAAGGGTCTGCTCGAGCGTGGCGTGATCGTGCGCCCGATGGGTTCCTACGGCATGCCGAACTTCCTGCGCGTGAGCATGGGCACCGTGCGCGAGGACGATCGCTTCCTGTCTGCGCTGCGCGAGGTGCTCGCCGAGGGCCAGCGCTAAATGCTGGCGAAGCGGCTTGCGGTCATCGGCCTCGGGCTGATCGGCGGATCGGTCGCCCGCTCGCTGCGCGCTTCGGGCGCGGTCGGCAGCATCGTCGGCTTCGATCCGGATGCGCGCCAGCGCACCGCGGCGGTCGAACTCGGCGTGATCGACGTCGCGGCCGACGATGCGTCGTCCGCGGTCGCCGAAGCCGATCTGGTCATCGTCGCGGTGCCGGTGCTGCATACGGCCGAAGCCTTCGCCGCGATCGCCCCGGCGCTGCCGGCCAACTGCGTCGTCACCGACGTGGGCAGCACCAAGCAATCGGTGCTCGCCGACGTGCGGCGCGTGTTCGGTGAACTGCCGGGCTGGTACGTGCCAGGGCATCCGATCGCGGGCACCGAAAAAAGCGGCGTCGCCAATTCGCTCGAAGGCCTGTTCCGCAAGCATCGCGTGATCCTGACGCCGCATGCGCAGCAGGCGCCCGAAGCGCTCGCCAAGGTTCGCGCGCTCTGGGAGCTCTGCGGTGCGCGCGTCGTCGAGATGGAACCGTCGCTGCACGATGAAATCTTCGCCGCGACCTCGCATCTGCCGCATCTGCTCGCCTACAGCTTCGTCGACACGCTCGCGGGCATCGATCGCAGCGGGCAGATTTTCTCCAATGCCGGCGGCGGGTTTCGCGACTTCACGCGCATCGCGTCGAGCTCGCCGCAGATGTGGCATGACATCGTGCGCGCGAACGCGGCCTCGGTGTCGACGATCCTCGCCAAACAGATCGCCGAACTGCAAGCCATGCAGGCGATGATCGACGGCGGTCGCTGGGACGAACTCAAAACCGTTTTCGAACGCGCGCGCAATGCGCGCGAGCACTATCTGACGCAGATCGAATGAGCGCTTCGCCTCGAACCGAATTCCTCGATCTGGCGCCGATTCGCGCCGCGCGCGGTGAGCTGAAACTTCCGGGTTCCAAGAGCGTTTCGATACGCGCGCTGCTGCTCGCCGCGCTGTCCGAAGGCCAGACGCGGCTGACCGGGCTGCTCGATTCCGACGACACGCGCGTGATGCGCCAAGCCCTGAAAGCCTGCGGCGTATCGCTCGAACAGACCGGTGACGCCTGGCGGGTCGGCGGTGCAGGGCGCTTTCCGCTGCGCGAGGCCGACATCTTCGTCGGCAATTCCGGGCTCTCGGTGCGCACGCTCGTCGCGGTGCTCGCGTTCATGGAGGGCCGTTACCGACTCTCCGGCGTGCCGCGCATGCACGAGCGTCCGATCGGCGATCTGGTCGATGCGCTGCGGCCGCTCGGGGCGCGGATCGCCTACGAGCAGAACGAAGGTTTTCCGCCGCTGCTGATCACACCGGCGCAGGCGCGTACGACGCAGCCCGTGCGCGTGCGCGGCGATGCATCGAGCCAGTTTCTGACCGGCATCCTGCAGTCCGCTCCGCTGCTCGCGCGCGAGCACGAACTCGTCATCGAAGTCGAAGGCGAGCTGATCTCCAAGCCCTACATCGAGCTCAGCATCGCGCTGATGCGGCGCTTCGGCGTCGAGGTGCAGCGCTCGCAGACGGCGACCGGCGCGCCGCGATTCACAGTCGCGGCGGGATCGCGCTATTCGGCACCGGGCAACTTCGCGGTCGAGGGCGATGCCTCGTCGGCGTCCTACTTCCTTGCGCTCGGCGCGCTCGCGGGTGGGCCGATCCGCATACACGGCATGGGCCTGACGACCTTGCAGGGCGATGTGCGCTTCGTCGATGTCGTCGCCGCGATGGGTGCCCATGTGACACAGGGCGACGACTGGACCGAGGTGCGTTCGGCCGGTCTGGCCGCCGGCTTTCGCCCCAAGGCCTTCGACACCGATTTCAACCACATTCCGGACGCCGCGATGACCGCGGCGGTGCTCGCCCTGTTCGCCGACGGCCCTAGCGTGCTGCGCAACATCGGCAGCTGGCGCGTCAAGGAAACCGACCGCATCGCGGCGATGGCGACCGAACTCGCCAAGCTCGGCGCCGAGGTCGAAGCGGGGCCGGATTTTTTGCGCGTGGTGCCGCCGCCAGCGCTCAAGCCGGCAACCATCGACACCTACGACGACCATCGCATGGCGATGTGCTTTTCGCTCGCGGCCTGCGGCGGCGTGCCGGTTCGCATCAATGATCCGGGCTGCGTGGCGAAGACTTTCCCGGATTACTTCTTGCAGTTCGCTGCATTGACCTCCGGATCGACTGCGGGCTGAGAAATGACCTCTTCACTGAACAAGGGCGCGAGCGTTCCCGTCATCACCGTCGACGGGCCTTCCGGCGTCGGCAAGGGCACGGTCTCGCGCGGGCTCGCAGCCCGGCTCGGCTGGCAGCGGCTCGACAGCGGGGCGCTTTACCGCATTCTCGCGCTCGCGGCGGTCGACGCCGGCATCACCCTGAGCGACACCGATGCGGTCGCCGCGCTCGCGGGCGGCCTCGACATCCGCTTCACGGGCGATCACGAGGACAACGAGGCGATCTGGGTCAACGGTCGCGACATCAAATCCGCCGTCCGCGCCGAAGCCACCGGCGGCCTGGCCTCGCAGATCGCAGCCGCGCCGGCGGTTCGCGCCGCGCTGCTGCAACGTCAAAAGGATTTCCGCGTCGCGCCGGGGCTGATCGGCGACGGCCGCGACATGGGCACCGTGGTGTTTCCGGACGCAGCGCTCAAGCTGTTCCTGACCGCGTCGGCCGAGGAGCGGGCCCGTCGCCGGCTGCTGCAGTTGAGGGCCGCCGGGCAAGACGCTATATTGGCAGACCTCTGCACCGAAATTAGCACCCGCGATGAGCGGGACCGCACTCGCACCGTGGCGCCATTGGTGCCTGCCAGTGACGCGATCCTGATCGACACCACGCACCTGAATCCCACGCAAGTGGCTGAGCGTGTTGAAGGTTTAGTCAAGGATCGTGGTTTGCTCTGAAGCATTCCTTCGAGAGCTTTCTAGTTTCGTGAAGCGGTATTGCAGAGCCTGGGCCACAAGCGGAGGCGGCCTTCGATAATTTGACTGACTGCCTTTCTCCGTCGCGGGCAGGATTACCGAGACACCATGAGCGAATCTTTTGCTGAACTTTTTGAAGCCAGCCTGACCGGCGGCCAGTCCATGCAGCCGGGCACCATTGTCCGTGCCATCGTGCTGGAGCTGAAACCCGACGTCGTCATCGTCGACGCGGGCCTGAAGTCCGAAGGCGTGATCCCGATCGCAGAGTTCCTCGTCGATGGCGAGCTGAACCTCAATGTCGGCGACGAAGTGGAAGTGGCGCTGGAAACCGTCGAAGACGGCTTTGGCGAAACCAAGTTCAGCAAGGAAAAGGCCGAACGCATCAAGACCTGGGAGCGCCTCACGAAGGCCTTCGAGGGCAAAGAGACCGTCATCGGCATCATCACCGGCAAGGTCAAGGGCGGCTTCACGGTCGACATCGGCACCGTCCGCGCCTTCCTCCCCGGTTCGCTCGTCGACGTTCGCCCGGTTCGCGATACGTCGTATCTGGAAGGCAAGCCGCTCGAGTTCAAGGTCATCAAGCTCGATCGCCTGCGCAACAACGTCGTCGTCAGCCGTCGCGAAGTGCTCGAAGCCGAGTACAGCGCCGAGCGTGACAGCCTGCTGGCCAACCTGCAGGAAGGCATCGTGCTCAAGGGCGTGGTCAAGAACCTCGTCGAGTACGGCGCGTTCGTCGACCTGGGCGGCATCGACGGCCTGCTCCACATCACCGACATGACCTGGAAGCGCATCAAGGATCCGGCGGAAGTCGTGACCGTGGGCCAGGAAATCGAAGTCAAGGTTCTCAAGTACGACCGCGAGCGTCGCCGCGTGTCGCTGGGCCTCAAGCAGCTGGGCGCCGATCCGTGGGTCGACATCGCCCGCCGCTACCCGGAAAAGACCCGCCTGTTCGGCAAGGTCACCAACATCACCGATTACGGCGCGTTCGTCGAAATCGAGCCGGGCGTCGAAGGCCTGGTCCACGTGTCCGAAATGGACTGGACCAACAAGAACATCAACCCGAACAAGGCCGTCACCATTGGCCAGGAAGTCGAGGTCATGATCCTCGACATCGACGGCGAGCGCCGTCGTATCTCCCTGGGCATGAAGCAGTGCGTGCCGAACCCATGGGAAGAGTTCAGCCAGAACTACCAGAAGGGCGACAAGGTCAGCGGCCAGATCAAGTCGATCACCGACTTCGGCGTGTTCATCGGCCTCAACGGTGGCATCGACGGCCTCGTCCACCTGTCCGACCTCGACTGGAACGACGACGGCACCAACGCCGTTCGCAAGTACAGCAAGGGCATGGAAGTCAACGCCGTGGTTCTGGCGATCGACTCGGCCCGTGAGCGCATCAGCCTGGGTGTCAAGCAGGTTGCGCAGGACCCGCTCACCCAGTTCATGGCTGAGAACACCAAGGGCCAGATCGTCAAGGGCATCGTCAAGGCGGTTGAAGCTCGCGGCGCCAACATCGAACTCGCCGGTGGCGTCGAGGGCTACATCAAGGCCAACGACCTGTCGCGTGAGCGCGTCGAAGATGCGACCAAGGTGCTCAAGGTCGGCGATACGCTGGAAGCCCGCTTCATCGGTGTGGATCGCAAGAGCCGCATCGTGACCCTCTCGGTTCGCGAGAAGGAAATCCAGGAAGAAGCCGAGATCGTGACGGAATACAGCCGCAACGCCTCCACCGGCAAGACCTCCCTGGGCGACCTGCTCAAGGACCAGCTGGGCGGCAGCGGCGAGTAAGCTGTCAGCTGTATCTACCCAAAAAGATTGGGAAAAATCGAAGGGCCGCGCTTGCGCGGCCCTTCTTTTTTAACTATCGTTCATGAAGGGGCGGCCATTTATCAACCTTTATGACGAAGTCTGAGCTGATCGAACGTCTGGCTGCGCGACAGACGCATTTGATGCACAAGGATGTGGAGTTGGCGGTCAAGCTCATTCTCGATCGAATCAGCATGGCGCTGGCGCGGCAGGATCGCGCCGAGATCCGCGGCTTCGGCAGCTTTGCACTGCATCACCGCCCCAGCCGGGTCGGCCGCAATCCCAAGACCGGTGAATCGGTGACGATTCCGGCCAAGCATGTGCCGCACTTCAAGCCAGGCAAGGAAATGCGCGAGCGAGTCAACGAAAAGGCTGAAGAAGACGCCAAGCGCACCTAAACGGTCTCTATAGACCCAGCAGGTCTCATCCACTCCGGCGACCTCGTTCGCCGTGTGGCTCGGAAACGCTGCTCAGACCCCCAGGGACAGCCCTCATGTATCGAGTCCTGCTCACCGTCCTGCTGCTGATCGTGCTGTGTGTCGGCGCGGCGGTCGGTTATTTCAACGCCCAGACCATTCGCTTCGACTATCTGGCCGGGCAGGTCGAACTGCCCTTGATCGCGCTGGTGGTCGCCGAGTTCATCCTGGCCGTGCTGCTGACGCTGATCGTCTGCTCGACGCGCATTCTGTCGCTCAAGTCCGAAGCGCGGCGCCTGCGCCGGCAGCTCGCGGACGCCGAAGCCGAACTCAAGACCTTGCGGGCCATTCCGATCACCGAATCGCCGCTCAAGGATGGTTGACAGCCTGTCGGTCTGGCTGGTCCTGCCGCTGGGCATCGCCCTCGGCTGGTACCTGCGCGCCCGCGGGCCGGCCGATCCGACGCAGCCGGCGAGCACCTCGGGCGCCTCCGGGGTCTCGCCGGATGCGCTCGCAGGCATGAGCCATCTAGTCAACGACGATCCCGATCAGGCCGTGGCTTCCTTGTTGCGGGCGACCGAACTGGACACCCAGGCCGTCGAGCTGCACCTGACGCTCGGCAGCCTGTTCCGCAAGCGCGGCGAGCTCGACCGGGCGCTGCGCGTGCACGAGTCCCTGGCCGATCGCGCCCAGCTGACCAGCGAGCAGATGGAGCGCACGCGCTTCGAGCTGGCCCAGGACTACTTCAAGGCCGGCATGATCGACAAGGCCGAGGAGCTGTTCGAGCAGCTGAGCCATCGCGGGCTGTATGCCACGGCGGCGCTCGAGGCGCTGATCTCCGTGCACGAGCAGAGCCGCGAATGGCGGCGCGCGATCGAAGCGAGCCGGCGCCTGCAGGCCGTCGGCGCCCAGCCGCGCCAGCCCGTCATTGCCCAGTATTACTGCGAGCTCGCCGAACAGGCGCGCATGGGCAAGGACATCGACGAGGCCATTCGCCTCGCCAACCGCGCGCTCGAAGAAGATGGCGGTTGCGTGCGCGCCAACCTCATCCTCGGCCGCCTTCAGGAAGAGGCGAAAGACTTTCGCGCCGCGGTCAAATCGCTGCGCCAGGTTCCCGAGCAGGATCTGCGCTACACGCCCGAGATCGTCGAGCCGCTCATGCGCTGCTCGAAGGAACTCGGCGAACTGCCGGCGTTCCTGGATTTTCTGCGCGAGATCGACAGCGAAACCTCGGCGAGCGCGAGTGCCCTGGCCCAGGCCCAGCTGATGCGCGAAACCGGCATGAACCCGGCGCGTTTCCTGGCCGAGACCTTCTCGACCTCGCCGAACTGGGCCTTGCTCGAACAGCTGCTGTCGTCGATCGAGCCGCCGGCCGATGAGACCTCGGCCGTGGCGATGAACAATCTGCGCGAAGCGCTCAAGACCGCGGCTGCCGCGCGCAACCGCTACCGCTGCACGAGTTGCGGCCTCGCGCCGGGCCTGCTGTTCTGGCAATGCCCTTCGTGCAAGCAGTGGGGAAGCGTGATCCCGGCCGACGACCGGCTGATTCCGAAAGTCTCGTAACCGACCGGTTTCAGAACGCGCCGGCGATCTCGCCGCCGCCGAGGCATTCCTGGCCGTCGTAGAGCACGCAGAACTGCCCCGCAGCGATCGCGCGCTGCGCCTGTTCGAAGCGCACCTGCACGCCGCCGTCTTCGGCAACGCGAACCAAGCAGGCCTGCAGGATCTGCCGATGGCGGATGCGCGCATGCAGGCGCTCAGGCAGCGGCGAAGGCTGGCGTATCCATTCGAACGGCAGCGTCGTCAGCACGTTCGACATCAGCAGCGGATGCGCGCCGTCCTGCGAGACGCGCAGCACGTTGTTCGGCTGATCCTTGGCGACCACGAACCACGGCGCTTCGCGCGCGCCCCGAACTCCGCCGATTGCCAGGCCTTTGCGCTGGCCGAGCGTGTAGTACATGAGCCCCTGATGCTGGCCGACGACGGCGCCGGCGTCGTCGATCATCGGCCCCGGATTCGGCTTCAGGTAGTGCTGCAGGAAGCTGCGGAACTCGCGCTCGCCGATGAAGCAGATGCCGGTCGAATCCTTCTTGCGATGGTTCGGCAATCCGGCCTTGGCGGCGAGGGCACGCACCTCGGGCTTGGTGAGCCCGCCGATGGGGAACAGCACTTTCTCGAACTGCCGGCGTGCGACCAGGGCGAGGAAATAGGTCTGGTCCTTGTCCTCGGTGACCGAGCGCAACAGGCGCGGGCCATCGGCGGCCGAATGATCGAGCTGTGCGTAGTGGCCAGTGGCGACGAAGTCGGCGCCAAGCCGCAGCGCATGCTCGCGGAACGGCTGGAACTTGACCTCGCGATTGCACAGCAGGTCGGGGTTCGGCGTCTTGCCGGCGGCGTAGTCGGCGAGGAAGCGATCGAACACGCGCTGGCGGTATTCGGCCGAAAAATCGACGCGGTGCAGCGGAATGTCGAGTTCCTCGCAGACCGCCCGGGCGTCCTGGAAATCGTCGGCGGAGCTGCAATAGCCTGCTTCGTCCTCGGTCCAGTTGACCATGAACAGGCCCGAGACGCGGTAGCCTTGCTGTTTGAGCAGCCAGGCCGAGACGGCCGAATCGACGCCACCGGACAAGCCCACGATCACATGCGGCGCTGCACTCACGACAGGCTCAGCGTGGCGCGACGTGCCGGATCAATGACAGCGGATACCGCCGACCGGCACGGTAATCCTCGATGCAGGTCAGCACCGACGGGCTGCGCAGACGCGACGCTTGTTGGACCACTTCGTCGTACGTGAGCCAAACCGCGCGCTCGATGCCGGTATCGAGCACGCGTTCGGGATGGTGCCGGAGCGCCCCGGCGATGAAGGCGAAGCGCACGAACGGATAGGCAAGGCCCTGGGGTTGCCATTCGTAGATGCCAAGGAAGGCGGTCGGCTCGACGTCCCAGCCCGACTCCTCGACGGTCTCGCGAATCGCACCTTCGACCAGCGTCTCGCCCGGCTCCCAGTGTCCGGCCGGCTGGTTCAGCACGAGCTCGCCGGCGATGCGTTCCTCGACGAGCAGGAAGCGGCCCTCGCGCTCGACGATGGTGGCGACGACGATGTGCGGCATCCAGTCCGGATTGGTGGCTGGCATTACTCCGAAACCTCCTGCACGGCCTCGACGGCGGGCGACTCCATCTGGCCTTTGCGGCGGATGTGGTAATAGCCCTGGTTATCCGCCGCGCCGAGCGTGCGCAGCATGTTCACGAGCGGCTGCGGAGCGTCGGCCTTGGCGCGAATCTGCAGGTGCAGGTCGTAGCTGCGGTCGGCGTGCAGGGCTGCTTCGCCCGAGGCGTCGAGCGGGCCACCGAGCGTCTTGATCTTGGCGGCCAGGCCTTCGTCGACCGGCACCAGCTCGGCCTGGAAGTCGCCGATCATCAAGGGCTCGCGGCCGAGCTTCCACGCCAGCCGGTTGAGCGTCAGCGAGCCCTGCGCCTGGGTCGGGAAGCCGTTGTCGAGCACGAGCTTCTGCGCATCGAGGCCAAGCTGGCCGTCGATCGGCAAAAACAGCTTGAGCGCCGCCAGCAGCGGCTTCACCGAGCCACTCGCGCGCAGGTCCGACAGGCGCACGCCGCCGGTGACCGGCAGCGCCGCGTGGCCTTCGAGCACCAGACCGTCGCCGCTGCCCGAGAAATCGAAGGCGGCACGGCCGATCAGCAGCTGCCAGACGCTCATGGTCCAGCGCAGGTCGCGCACCGCAGTTTCGCCGCGCACGACGACGCCGGCCGCCGAACCCTGCTTGAGCGTGCCCGCGACGCCGCGCAGCTCGACCGTCGAGCCTTCGGGCTTGAGGTAGCCGTAGACCACTGCCAGCGGGGCGTACATCACCAGCGAGTAGAGGAAGACCAGCACACCCAGCAGAATCGGCCAGCGCTTCTTCATCCTTTGTTCCGGGTCAGCGACAGGCGGGCGTCGACGAGGCCCACGCTGGGTTGGGCTTCGATGTCGAGAGACTGCACGGCAATGCCGTAGCGCGTCTGCAAATCGGCGAGCCAGCGCACGAGGTTGTCGAACGGCACGTCGTCGAACCAGATCTTCACTTCGGTATCGCCTTCGGGTTGCAGGCGTTCGGGCGCCTTGCCGAGCGAGCCGGCCTTGGTCGACTGATCGACCGCGGCGAGCAGCGACATGTTGCGGCCCTGCTGCGCAGCGCCGGTCTTGCGGGCGGCGCCGCTCACGGCCACCGCAGCCGCTTCGAGGCGGCTGGCGAGCGCGCGTGAGGAATCGAGCGCCTCGAGCCTGCTGCGATGGGCGTTGGCGAGCGGCTCGACAATGCTCAGGTAGATCACGGTGAGCAGCAGGGCAATGCCGCCGCCGCCGACGATCCAGCGCTCGCGCGGGCTGAGCGCTTCGAAGCGCACGCGCCCTTGCTGCAGCAAATCCCGGAGTTGTTGATTGGCCATGTGCGCTCGCGATTCTCAGACCGGTGTGAGCTTGACGCGCACCTGCACGCCTTCGGTGCCCGCGTCGGCGGACTGCACTTCGAGCGTCGCCGCGCGCTGCGAGGCGAACCACTCGCGCAGCCGCTCGACGACCTGCAGATCGGACGCCTTCATCGCCACGAACAGGGCGCCGTCGCGGAACTGCAGGTTCTGCAGCTTGAGCCCCTGATTGGCGCCAACCGCCTGCGTCATCACTTCGAGCAGCGGGAATACACCCGCATCCTGGCCCGAGCCCTTGAGCGCGCGCATCTGCTGATCGAGCTGCACCTGCAGGTCGACGATGCGGGTTTCGTTCGGGAACAGCGCCTGGAAGCGGGCGAGGTTAGCCTGATCCTGCGCGCTGAGCTGCTGGCCGAGCCGCCAGGTTTCGATGCCGTAGATCGTCGCCGATAGTGCGATCGCAACGACCGCGAGAATCGCGGCGGCGCGCCAGGGCTTCCAGTAGCGATCGAGATCCTGCCGTTGCGAATACTCGCCCTGCAGCAGGTCGATCGCCTGCGACAGCTGCAGATGCTGGGCGAAAACTTCGAGCGGCCAGTGATAGCCCGGCAGCAGTTCGAGCGGCCAGTCGATGCGGCTGTAATCGAGCCCGGCGTTGCTGAGCGTGAGCAGGCGCAAAGCGCGGCTCTTGTCCGGATCGCCCATCAACAGATAGCTCGTCAAATCGTCGGGCGCGCAGTGGAAGCCCGAGAACGGCGCATTGCGAACGACGACCTGCTCGGCCTCGCAAAGCGCGCTCCAGCGACCTTGATCGGCGTCCCAGGGCAGGGCCAGCGTGTCCGGCACCAGGGCTTCGAGGCGCAGGCCGCGTTCGCGGAACGGCGCGGTCCAGGCCCGCATGAGCTCGTCGGCGACCACGGCCACCGGATGACTGCCGTCGGCCTGGCGCGGGCCGAGCGCGAAGTGCAGGGTGTCGATATCCTCGGCGAGCTGTTCCTCGAGCTGATACGGCGCGGCCTGCAGCACCTTGGAGGCCTGCCGGGCCGGCACCGTGACCGAGGTCAGCCGCACATCGGCGCCCGGCACGAAGACGATGAGCCGGCGACCGGCAGCCTGCTGCAGGGCGGCTTCGAGCGTGCCGTGCTGGACGCTGCTCAAGCCCGAACGGTCGGCCGGGGCGACGGCGAACTCCACCGGAGCCGCGATCAGCGCGTCGGGCGGTACGCCCGAAGGCAGGCGAATATAAAGAATCTCTCGCACGCGGCTGAGTCGCTTGGGTTGATCGAATGACGTGGAAATGAAGTTGGCGGCTGCACTATTCGCTGTCTGTGCTGCGCATCAGCACCAGCGGGGCGCCCGCCTGGGGGCGATAGTACAGACTGTATATTGCCACATGAGAATTACCGATATTCGCGTCTGCACGGAGCTGGAAGAACTGGCTCCCGGTGCCGAGCATGCCGATATCCACATCGTTGCCGGTGAGCGCTCCGCTGTTGGTCAGCTCGCCGATATTCTCGATCGGCTTTTCCGCCCGGCTGCGAATGAATTCCTCGAGCGACGGGCTCGGCTGCGCGGCGAGCGCGCGCAGCACGGGCTCCGGCGCGGTGTTGACGTTGATCGTCGTCCTGAGCGGCAGGGCCGAGACATAAGGCAACAGCGCCCGATAGATTTCGGGCGTCACGCCTTTGACGGCCATCAGTTCGGTGACGCTCATCATCGGCCGGTTCGCGGTCCGATACGGCGGCTGTCCGCTCCCGCGACTGTTGCCGAGGTACTCGTTGTCCTCGGCGCCGTCGTAGGGCGTGGGGTTCTGATCGCGGTCGACCCAATCCTTGATCGCCTCCGAAATCGGACGGGCGAGCGCCGGCTCGATTTCGAGCTGTTCGAACAGGCGGATGAAGACGGTCTGCCATTTCTTGAACGCCGCTTCGCTGTCCTGGCCGGCCGCATCGGCGAAGCCGAAATTGTTGAGGTTGAAGCGGCCCTGCATGTCGGAAATCTGTCCGGCCAGAAAGCCGTTTTCGATCGGCAGGCCGGCCACCGGCTGCGCCCAGATGTCGCTCAGCGCATCGAGCTTGTTCATGCGCGCGTCGCGCTGAAGAATGCCCTTGACCCAGGCTTCGACGCCGGTCGCGTACCACCAGGCCTTTTCGGTCTCCTGCAGCGTCGAGGTGCGCTGGATGCTCATGCTGCCGGCCGACAGGATCGCGGTGGCTGCGATCACGGCGAGCGAGACGATCAGGATCGCGGTGATCAGGGCGATGCCGCGCTGGCGATGGGGGCTATTCACTGCCGTTCCCCTCGCCTGTATCGCCGCCATTACCCGACCCGCCGCTTCCGCCACTACCTTCGTCTCCGCCCGAGTTGTTCCCGGCGGGCGGCGGCGGTGGTTGTCCCTGCAGATTCATGTTCGCCGGCATCGGCTCCGCCCCCGGCTTGAACAGGAACCGCAGTTCACCCAGATCGGCGGTGACGAGCGTGAGTTCGATCGCCAGCGGTGGTGGCGGGTCCTGCCGAGCCGGGTTCTCGCCGCTTTGCTGTTGCAGTTGCTGCTGGGGCCACTGGTCGACCCACTCGCGCTCCTTGTCCATGTAGCGCAGCCGCAGCTCCTTGACCTGGTCGAGCAGCACCGTGCGCACCGGCTCGCTGTCCTGCGCCCGGTCGAGCACGCGATAGCTGATGCGCTGCAGCTTGTCTCCGTCGAGCGCATAGCTCACGCGCTCCATGCTGCTGCGCTTGAGAAACAGCGGGTTGCGCCAGCCTCCGCGTGTGAGCTCGACGACCTGCTCGCGCGCGCCGCGGATCGAGGGTTGCACGTCGCCGAAGTTGTCGCGGATCGGGCGCGGGACATAGTTCTGGAAGTCCGAGCGCATGCGCATGTAGGCCTTCTGCAGATCGGCCGTGCGCTTCATCGAGGCTTCGATCGAGACGCGCGTCTTGAGCACGCTGTTGAGTCCGCCGTAGGCCATCGCCGCCATGATGCCGAAGATCAGCACCACCAGGATGACTTCGATCAGCGTGAAGCCGCGGCTGCGCGCACGGCGCATCGAAGGCTTCATTGGGTGACGAAACTCGTCAGCGAGGCCAGTACCGCATTGCCCTTGGGATCGTCGGGCGCGATCACGTCGACATCGATGCGCCGCAGCTTGTCGTCCTGCGTCTGCGTCACCGTGGCCCGCCACTTCCATTCGATGCCGGCCATCTTGGCCTTGCCGTCGGTCTTGCCGACCGAAGGCCAGGCCTGATCGAGCGCGAACTCGGTGAGCCGGTTGTGCGCCACCCATAGGGCGACGGTTTTCTGCCGCAGATAGCCCGCATTGGAGGCGTAGCGCGACATGCCCGAAATCACCGCGCTGAGCGCCAGCGCGAGCACCGAAACGGCGACCAGCACTTCGACGAGCGTGAAGCCTTTCGCGCGGCGCGCAGCGGCAGGCGGATGGGCGTGCTTCAAGAGCGCGCCTGCTGCCGTTCGAGCTTGCAGCGGCTCAGGACGTCGCATTCGAGGCGGTAGTACGCCGGATAGTTCTTGAGCTTGAGATCGATGGCGAACTCCGAGGCGTCGCCGCTCGACAGCAGGAACACCTGCGGCTTGGGGCGGTTCTTCGCTGAGGAATTCAAGTCGAGTTCGGCGTCGCTCTTTTCCTTCGCTTTCTTGTCCTGCTCGGCCAGCTCGTGCTCCTTCGCCCGATCGACCTCGATCGGTTTGACCTTCTGTCCCTCGACCCAGAGTTCCAGATAGAACGGCTCGGCGATCTGCCGCGGCCGCAGGATGCCTTCGCCGATCGGCTGCCAGAGGCCCTGATTGTCCTGTGCGAGAAATTCGAAACCTTCGGTGGTGGAGCGAATGCCGATCTCGACGCCTTGCACCTGCGCGGTTTCGGCCGCGTAGGCGACGAGCTGTTCGAGGCGCCTGGATTCGTTCTGCAGCCGATCGTCGACCGAGCGATTGCCGATCGACAAGCTCGCGTACGTGGCGAGGATGCCGATGATCAGCACCACCACCATGACTTCGATCAGCGTGAAGCCACCCTGGTGTCTGCGAGCCCCGATCTCGTTGCGCCGGCGGTCGGCAAGATCGCCGAGCGCCATCCGGAGCGGCAATTCAGGGTGTTTGACGGACTCCAGCCCGTCCGTCCGTGGCCGGGCGTTCGACGACGCAGAAACCTTCGGTTTCAAAGCGCGTCGTCTCACCCACCGAGATCCCAGTTGCCGATATCGGCAGCCGCGCCTTCGCCGCCCGGACGGTTGTCCGAACCGAGTGAGAAAATGTCGATCTCGCCCTTCACGCCGGGAGAGAGGTACTGGTAGGGGTTACCCCAGGGGTCATTCGGCAGCTTGGCGACATAGCCGCCTTGCTTCCAGTTCTTGGCGGCCGGTTCGCCGGAGGGCGGAGCGACCAGGGCTTCGAGGCCTTGCTGGGTGGTCGGATAGACGAAATTGTCGAGTTTGTAGAGGTTCAGCGACGACTCCAGCACGCGAATGTCCTGCTTGGCCTTGGCGATGCGGGCGTCGTCGGGCCTGTTCATAATGCGGGGCACCACGACGGCGGCCAGAATGCCCAGGATGACCACGACCACCATGATCTCGATGAGCGTGAAGCCCCGCGAGAAGGCGGCAGCGGTGGCGGACGGGCGAAACGCGGCGGGCGTTCTGGAAGGGGTTCGCATGATCGGTAAGGCCTTGTGAGGTCGCGGGAAAAGTCGCAACAAAGACGCGGGATGATAGCAAACGCATCTGACAGCGCTGAGACAGCTTCGTTCTCGCCCCGAAGCTGGCTCGCACCCTTGATTCTGATGCTGATTCTGCTCGGCACCGAGTGCCTCGGCGACTTCGGACGGCAGTGGCTTTCGTATGACCGGGCCGCACTCGCGCAAGGGCAATGGTGGCGCCTGCTGACCGGCAATTTCGTCCACCTGGGCTGGTATCACTGGATGCTCAACGAGATCGGCCTCGCCGTGCTCGTGCTGCTGTGCCCGCAGCCCCTTTCGGTCGTGGTGCTGGCCCGGCGCGTCGCCTTCATCGGCATCGTGATGTCCGTGTGCCTTTACGTTTTCTCCCGTACGCTGGAAAACTATGTCGGTATGTCGGGCGTGATCCACGGCCTGTTCGTGCTGGGCTTGCTGCCCCAGGTTTTCAGGCGCGACCTGATCAGCCTCGGGTGTCTGGTCTTTCTGCTCGGCAAGCTGGGCTACGAGCAGATCGCGGGCGCGCCGCTTTCGGACGAGACCGCGATCGGGGGTTTCGTGGCGACGGATTCGCATTTTTTTGGAGCGCTCTCGGCGTTTGCGTATGCGCTGATTTTCCGCACCTGGAACCGCGTCGAGCGCATCGGTTCGTAACGAATCGCAACTTGAAAGCACCAAGCAACCGGGCGGCGACGCCCGCACATGGAGAGAAGTCCGCAATGAAGTACGCCTTGCTGTTTCCGGGCCAGGGCTCGCAAGCGGTCGGCATGCTCGGCAAGCACCCGCTCGCCGAGCTGGAGCCGACGTATCGCGAAGCCTCCGAAGTCCTGGGCTGGGATCTGCTCAAACTCGTGCAGGAAGGCCCGGCCGAAGAGCTCAACCGCACCGAGCGCACACAGCCCGCGCTGCTCGCGGCGAGCATCGCGCTGTTTCGCGTCTGGCAGCGGCAGGAACCGCCATCCGCCAGCGCCTACGCGGGACACAGCCTCGGCGAGTACACGGCGCTGGTCGCGGCCGGCAGCCTCAAGTTCGCCGACGCGCTCAAGCTCGTCGAACTGCGCGGCCAGCTCATGCAGGCCGCCGTTCCGGCCGGCACCGGCGGCATGGCGGCCGTGCTCGGCCTCGACGACGACAGGATCGAAGCGCTCTGCAAGAGCTATCCGGGCTCCGAAGTGCTCGAACCGGTCAACTACAACTCGCCGGGCCAGGTGGTGGTCGCCGGCGAGACCGCGGCGCTCGACTGGCTGCAGGCCAACGGCAAGGCCAACGGCGCCAAGCTGATCAAGCGCCTGCCGGTGTCGGTGCCTTCGCACTGTTCGCTGATGCGCGATGCGGCCGACAAACTCGCCGAGCAGCTCGCTAACACCGATATCCAGGCACCGGCGATTCCGGTCTATCACAACCTCGACGCGCAGCCGCGCGCGACCGCGGACGATATCCGGCTTGCACTGCGCGAGCAGCTGTTCAAGCCGGTGCGCTGGACGCAGACGATACGCGCGCTGCACGCGGCCGGCATCGGCGCGTACTTCGAATGCGGCCCGGGCTCGGTGCTCGCGGGCTTGAACAAGCGCATCGTCGATGGCCTGCAGTCGCAGGCGCTCGAAGACCCGGCCGCGCTGGTTGCCGCACTTTCGCTGGCTCGCACTTGAGCGCAACCCTGAACCATCCCAAGGAAGCACGATGAAATTCGAAGGAAACGTGGCACTCGTGACCGGCGCCAGCCGCGGTATCGGCAAGGCCATCGCGGAACGCCTGGCCCAAGGCGGCGCGAAGGTGATCGGCACCGCCACGAGCGAGTCCGGCGCAGCGGCGATCGATGCCTGGCTCAAGCCGCTTGGCGGCGTGGGGCGTTTGCTCAACGTCAAGGACGGCGTCGCCGCCGCCGCGCTCGTCAGCGACATCGAAAAGACCATCGGTCCGATCGCGATCCTGGTCAACAACGCCGGCATCACGCGCGACACCCTCGCGCTGCGCCTCAAGGACGACGACTGGAACGATGTCGTCGAAACCAATCTCTCGGCCGTGTTCCGCATGAGCAAGCTCGTCATGCGCAGCATGATGAAAGCGCGCTACGGCCGCATCATCAGCATCGGCTCGGTGGTCGGCGCGACCGGCAACGCGGGGCAGGCGAACTATGCTGCGGCCAAGGCCGGGCTCGTCGGCATGTCGAAGTCGCTTGCGGCGGAACTCGGTTCGCGCAATGTCACCGTCAACGTGGTCGCGCCGGGCTTCATCGAAACCGACATGACGCACGGCCTGCCCGAAGACGTCAAAACCAAACTGCTCGAGCGCATCACACTTCAGCGCCTGGGTTCGGCCGACGAGGTGGCGTCCGCTGTCGCATTTCTTGCATCATCGGAGGCCGGTTACATCACCGGCCATACGCTACACGTCAACGGCGGAATGTTCATGGGTTAGAATGTCCGTGAGTCGTCGGCTGGCTCTAGGGTCAGCCGGTGGCAAGCGCCGCAATGCTTCCCGTACACTAGATCAACGTTGTCTCTTAATTTCGTCAGACCCCAGAGAGGGAGTTTTCATGAGCAGCTTGGAAGAAAAGGTCAAGAAAATCATTGCGGAGCAGCTGTCCGTGGCTGAAGATCAGATCACGCCGACGGCTTCCTTCGTGGAAGATCTGGGGGCCGATTCGCTCGACACCGTCGAACTCGTCATGGCCCTCGAAGAAGAGTTCGAAATCGATATCCCGGATGAAGAAGCCGAGAAGATCGTGACGTTCCAGGACGTCCTGACGTACATCAAAACGCACACCAACCAGCAGGCCTGATCGGGCTTCGCTGCACAAACCCACTTCCCTCGAATCTTACGAATGAGCCGCAGACGCGTCGTCGTCACCGGCATGGGCATCGTTTCGCCCGTCGGTTCTACACTCGAGTCTGCCTGGGCCGCGATTCTGGCCGGGCAGTCCGGTATCCGTCCGATCAAGGGCTACGATACGTCCGCTTTCACCACCCGCTTCGCTGGGCAGGTGGCGGATGATTTCGTCGCCACCAACTGGATGGGGCCCAAAGAGCTTCGCAAGACCGATCCGTTCATCCATTACGGTGTCGCCGCCTCCAAGATGGCGGTGCGCGATGCCGGACTGGAAATCACCGATGAGAACCGCGAACGCATTGGTGTTCTCGTCGGCTCAGGCATCGGTGGGATCGGGTTTATCGAGGAAGAAGTGAAGAAGATGGCGGAGAAGGGGCCGGGACGCGTCTCGCCCTTCTTCGTTCCCGCTTCGATCATCAACATGGTGGCGGGCTACGTCTCGATCGATCTCGGTCTGACCGGCCCGAGCTTCGCTACCGTGTCGGCCTGTACAACGGCCGCTCATTCCATTGGTGTCGGCATGCGCCTGATTCAGGCCGGAGATGCCGACGTCATCATTGCCGGTGGCGCCGAGGCGGGTTCCGCGCCTGCCGGCATGGCCGGTTTCTGCCAGGCGCGTGCCTTGTCCACGCGCAACGACGATCCGCAACGCGCTTCGCGTCCCTGGGACAAGGATCGCGACGGCTTCGTGCTTGGCGACGGTGCCGGCGTAGTCGTGCTCGAAGATTACGAGTTCGCCAAGGCGCGCGGCGCCCGCATCCATGCGGAGCTCGTCGGTTTCGGCATGTCGTCGGATGCCTCGCACATCACGCTGCCGCCGGATGACGGCAACGGTGCGCGTCGTGCGATGCAGAACGCGATGCGCGACGCCAAGCTCAATCCCGAGCAGATCGACTACATCAATGCCCACGGCACCTCGACGCCGGCGGGCGACATCGCCGAGACCATCGCTGTCAAGCATGCGCTCGGCGAGTATTCGAAGAAGGTTGCGGTGAGCTCGACCAAGTCGATGACCGGGCATCTGCTCGGCGCGGCGGGCGGCATCGAGGCGATCTTCTCGATCCTCGCGATTCGCGACGGCATCCTGCCGCCGACCATCAACCTCGACAATCCGAGCGAAGGCTGCGATCTCGATTACGTGCCACACAAGGCGCGCGAGTCGAAGATCGATGTCGTGGTCTCGAATTCGTTCGGTTTCGGCGGCACCAACGGCTCGCTCGCTTTCGCGCGTTTCAAATAAATCGGCGCACCGCATGAGCGTGCGCGCCGATCTCGCGGGCGAGGTCGATCTCTTCGACCTCCACCGTTTTGATCCGCAGCGCTACCCGTTTCTACTGCAATCCGTCGCCGGGCATCCGGTGTCGGGTCGCTACGACCTGCTGTTCGGTTTTCCCGGCGAAGCGCTGACGGGAGCGGATTTTTTCGCTCGGCTCGATGCTGGGTTTCGCGCTGCCGAAATCGAAAGCCCGTATCCCGATCTGCCCTTCGTCGGCGGCTGGTTCCTGCTGCTCGGCTACGAGGCGGCAGGGCAGGTCGAGCCGAGTTTGCGGCTGCCGGAATCGCCGTTTCGCCTGCCCGATACGCTTGCCGTCCGCTGCACCGCGGCGGCGATCTACGACCGCGAACTCAAGCAGCTCACGCTGATCGCGGAAGGCGATGCGCAGCAGCTCGAGACGATGCGGCGCAATCTCGATGCCTGTCGTCTGCGCGCGGAGCCCGAGACCGACACGCTCATCGGCCCGGCTCGTGAAGACGACCCGCAGCGCTATCTCGATGGCGTCGAGCGCATTCTCGAATACCTGCGCGCAGGCGACATCTTCCAGGCCAATCTGTCGCGCAGCTGGAAAGCGCCGATGCTGCGGGGCGACGCGGCCTCGCTCTACACGCGGCTGCGCAACAGCAATCCATCGCCGTTCGCGGGCATCGCGCAGTGGCAGGGCAGTGCGGTGCTCAGCTCATCGCCCGAGCGCTTGCTGCGCATCGACGACGGCATGGCCGACACACGGCCGATCGCCGGGACGCGGCCTCGGGGCGGCGATGCGGCCGAAGACCAGCGCCTGCGCGAACACCTCGTCGGCAATCTCAAGGAGCGCGCCGAGCATGTGATGCTGATCGATCTCGAGCGCAACGATCTGGGCCGCGTCTGCGAACCCGGCAGCGTCGGCGTCAGCGAGCTCATGACCATCGAGAGCTACGCGCACGTGCATCACATCGTCTCCAATGTGCGGGGTCGCCTGCGCAAAGGGATCGGCCCCGGCGCCGCGCTCGAAGCGGTGTTCCCGGGCGGAACCATCACCGGCTGCCCGAAGGTGCGCTCGATGGAAATCATCGCGGAACTCGAAGGCGTCGGCCGCGGCCCCTACACTGGCGCCATGGGCTACCTCTCGCGCTGCGGAAAACTCGACACCAACATCCTGATCCGGAGCTTCGTCGTCGAAGACGGCTGGGTCAGCTTCAGGGCCGGCGCCGGCATCGTCGCCGATTCGAACGCGCAGGCCGAACTCGCTGAAACGCGCGCCAAGGCCCGTGGCCTGCTGCGCGCGCTCGGAGCCGATGCGTGAAGAAGTTCTTTCGCATTCTGGTGCTGCTGATCCTGCTCGCGCTCGTCGCTGCGGCCGGCTTGCTGTACGACGCACACGCCCAGCTGTCCACGCCGCTGCGCTACGAGCAGCCCGAAAACCTGCAGCTCGCTCCGGGCGCGCGCCTGCGCGACACCGTGCTCACGCTGCGAGATCAGGACCGTCTCGCGAGCCTGCGCCAGGGGCTCTATCTCGAAATCTACGCACGCCGCTCGGGCAAGGCCGCACGCATCAAGGCCGGCGAATACCGCATGGAACCCGGCATGAGCGCGTATCAGGCGCTCGATCTGTGGGTATCGGGCAAGGTCGTCGTCTACGAACTGCGCGTCGTCGAAGGCACGCGCTTCGAAGTGGCGCTCTCGCAAATCATCGCGCACCCGCAGATCCGCAAGACGCTCAAGACGACCGATGCGGCCGAGATCATGTCCGCCGTCGGTCGCGCCGGGCAGCATCCGGAAGGCCGCTTCTTCCCCGACACCTATTTGTTCCCGCGTGATACCACCGACGTCGCCCTGCTCAAGCGCGCGTTCGACGCGATGGACAAGACGCTCGCGGCCGAATGGGAAGCCCGCGCCGCCGATCTGCCGTATCGCTCGGCGGAAGACGCGTTGACGATGGCCTCGATCGTCGAGAAGGAAACCGGCCTGCCGGCCGAGCGTCCCGAGATTGCCGGCGTGTTCGTGCGCCGTCTGCGCCTGGGCATGCGCCTGCAGACCGATCCGACCGTGATCTACGGACTCGGCGCCATCTTCGACGGCAACCTGCGCAGGCGCGATCTGCTCGCGCCGAATCCGTACAACACCTACCTCAACACCGGCCTGCCACCGACCCCGATCTGCCTGCCCGGACGCGCGGCGATCAAGGCGGCGCTGCATCCGGCCGACGGCAAGACGCTGTACTTCGTTTCGCGCGGCGACGGCTCGCATCAGTTTTCCGAGACGCTCGACGAGCACGAGGCCGCAGTGCGTCGCTACCAATTGCGCGGAGGCCAGCGCTGATGTCGTCCGCGCGCGGCCGGCTCATCACGCTCGAAGGCGGCGAGGGCGCCGGCAAGACCACGCAGGCGCGTTTCATCGCCGCCTGGCTGCGGGCGCAGGGCCGCGAGGTGGTGACGACGCGCGAGCCTGGCGGCTCTCCGCTGGCCGAGGCGATTCGCCGGCTCGTGCTCGCGGACTGGAACGAAGGCGTTGCTCCGATCACGGAACTGCTGCTGATCTTCGCGGCGCGCTCCGCGCATCTGCAGGCGACGGTGCTGCCGGCGCTGCAACGCGGCTGCGACGTGGTCTGCGATCGATTCGTCGATGCGAGCTGGGCTTATCAGGGCGCGGGCCGCGGCGTCGAGGCGCACAAGCTCGCGGCGATCGAACAAATGGTGCTCGGCGATCTGCGTCCCGATCTGACCTTGGTTTTCGACATCGACCCCAGCGTCGGGCTCGCGCGTGCGCAAGGCCGCGGCGATGCCAATCGCTTCGAAGCCGAAACACTGGCTTTCATGCAGCGTGTGCGCCAGGCCTATCTCGATCGCGCGGCCAGCGAGCCGCAGCGCTGCGTGGTGATCGATGCGAGCCTGCCTTCCGATGAGGTCGGCGAGCGCATCCAAAAAATTCTGGAGCAGCGCCTATGAGCCGCGTCGAAGCCCTGCCTTGGCAGCGCGAACTCTGGACCGGCTTGAACGAAGCGCGCAACAACGGGCGGCTCACGCATGCGCTGCTGTTCGCCGGCCCCGAAGGGGTCGGCAAGCGGCACTTCGCGCGTGCGCTCGCGCACGGCTTGATCTGCGAAGCCGCGGGCCCGGACGGTTACGCCTGCGGCCAATGCCGCAGCTGTCTGCAGCTCGCTTCGGGCACGCACCCGAACCTGCACTGGATCCGCGTCGATCACGACGAGAAAACCGGCAAGGACAAGCGCGACATCAGTATCGATCAGCTGCGCGACCTGAGCGCCAAGCTCGCGCTGAGCAGTCATTACGGCGGCGCGAAAGTCGCGGTGATCGATCCGGCCGATGCGATGAACGTCGCGGGCGTCAATGCGTTGCTCAAGACCATCGAAGAGCCGCCGCCAGCGACGCATCTGATCCTCGTCTCCGAGCGCCCGATGGCGCTCGCCGCGACCTTGCGCAGCCGCTGCCAGCGCCTGCGTTTCGCCGTGCCTTCCGAGGAAGATGCGCTGGCCTGGCTGCGCTATGAAGAACCCAAGCTGCCGGCCGAGGCCCTGCAGCTCGCGTCGGGCGCTCCGCTCAAGGCGCTCGCGTTTCATCGTGACGGCCTGCTGCAGCAGCAGACTCAATGGCGGCGTGATTGGCTCGAGGTCTGGTCGCAGAAGAAAACGCCACTCGCGGCCGCGGCGAGCGTGGGGCGCGATCGCGAACTCGCTTCGGTCTGGCTGTCGGCGCTGGTGGTGTTCCTGGGCGAAGTGCTGCGGCTGCGCGTCGCCGGCAATGCGAGCGGAGAGATCGGCGCCATCGCGGCGCGCATCAGCATCAACGGCTTGCAGCAGCTCATCGACGAAGCACTCGAAAGCCAGCGCAGGCTGCGTTCCAACGCAGCACCGCAGCAGGTGCTCGAATCGCTCATGATCGCCTGGTGGCGCTGGTCGATGACGCGTCCGGCCGCGAGCGCCTGAGCGAGTCTTGCGGCAATCCGGCGGTTTGCGGATAGTTCGGGGCCATGACTCCCCAGCGACCCACCGGCGTGCAGCCCGGCATCCTGACCTTGAACCTCAAGGACAAGAGCGCGCTGTACGTGTCCTACATGCCGTTCATCAAGAACGGCGGCCTGTTCATTCCGACCAGCAAGGAATACCGCCTCGGCGACGAGGTGTTCATCCTGCTCACGCTGATGGACAACGCCGAGCGCCTGCCGGTGGCCGGCAAGGTGGTCTGGGTGACGCCACGCGCCGCGCAAGGCAAGCGCGCGCAAGGTATCGGCGTGCAGTTCAGCGCGCAGGATGGCGGGGCGACGCAGAAGAAGATCGAGTCGATCCTGGCCGGTGCGCTGAGTGCAGACCGGCCGACGCACACGATGTGATCGGCGCTCACTTCGCGCCGATGGCGGCATCGAAGCCGCCTTCGAGCGCGAACGCACCGATTCCACGCTGCTGCAGCAGGAACGTCGCGACCCGGCTTCTGAAGCCATTTTCGCAGACGCAGATGTATTCACGATCCGGGTCGAGCTGCTCACTGCGGCTACGCAGCAGATGCGCCGGGACGCGAATGCTGTGCTCCAGCGGCGCGGTCTCATCCGCGCGCAGATCCAGCCACAACGCTTGCCGTTTGGAGATGCGCGCCAGCGCACGATCGAGGCTGATGCTCCGCGTCAGCGGCTCGTTGAGCAACTTCAGAAAATTGGCCCGATCGATGCGCCGCAAGCGGCTCGCTCGCGAGGCGACGACCGTCGCACTTCGCGGAGCGCCCGATATCAGGGCTTCTTCGCCGAAGCAGTCGCCCCCGACGAAGCGGGCGAGCAACTCGGGCTCGCTATCGGGGCCACGCTCGTACAGGGCCCGGCATTCGCCTTCGTCGATCACGTAGAAGTAATCGCCGCTGGCACCTTGCTCGATGATGCGGGTGTCGGCGCAAACGTCCAAAGGGTGCATCGCCATGAACAGGGCCTGCAGGTGGGCAGACGGCAGCTCCTGCATCGTGCGGGTTTGCAGCAGGCGGAAAATCCAGTCCTGGTCGCCGAAGCCACCGATTTCAGCCACCTCAACTCCACTGGATTGATCCCAGCTCAGCGTGATTTCGAGCAGGCTCGCATCGATGCGCAGGCAGAGCACGTCGCTGATGCAGCGAGCGCTCGTGAGCTGGGGCGAGTCGGTGCCAAAGGCATCGCTCGCCGACGCGGTCGAGCCGCGGAGTTCGGCGATCGGACGACCGAGCTGATCTTCGATCTGGACGATGCCGTGGAGCAGAAGCAAGGCCTGAGTCGATCGCTCACCGCAGCGAAACAACCAGCTGCCGGCCTCGTGGCGGCTGCGTTCGGCATGCTTGGCCAGTTGCGCCAAGCCCTCGGTCCTTAGGCGACGAAATGCGGCGAAGGCTTTGAAAAGTTCGGGATTGACGGGCATGGTACGGGCACTCCGGCTGCACTTGTCTGACCGGTCTTTTGTGCCACAATGCTGTATTGCATAGCTTGAAACGGATCACGTCGCTCGATGGGAATCGAGTGCGGCGTGGGGCGAATGCCCAAACAAGCTGGCTCTTTCGCTGTAATGGCTCATGGAGAGGCTCTATGGCGTCCAGCAAAGGTACGAAGTCATCCGGCTCTAAAGAAAAGAGCGTAAAAAAGGCCGCCGCGAAGCAAGCACCGCCCGCCAAGGCTGTGAAGAAAGCCGCCGTTACGGCCAAGGGAGCGCCCGCCAAGAAAGGGGTTCAGCGAACGGCAAAGTCCGCACCCACAAAATCCGCCGCCGCCAAGTCTGCCCAGAAGTCCGCTACCAAGCCCGTTCCCAAGAAGTCTGCAACTTCCAAAGCCGCCGGCTCCGCAAAAGTCGATACCCAACCCGTCCCGCGTCCTTCAACCAGAGAACCGGCGAAGAAATCGGCTCCAGCGCGGCCAGCTGCCACGAAAGTTGCATCCACATCCGCCAAGTCAGCCGCAGCACCTGCGGCCGCACCAGGAAGAATCGCCCAAATGACGTCCGCCTCCAAGGAAGCCGTTGCCACCGTGGCCACCCCAACGAAGTCCGCCGCCAAAGCTTCCAAGTCTTCCAAGGCGCCTGTGATCGCCGGTCTGCTGACTGAAGACCAGATTCGCAATGCCCCGAGTTCGGAGTACATGAGCGACGAACAGCTCGTATTCTTCCGTGAGCGCTTGCTGCAGATGCGTAGCGAAGTGCTTGCGCGCGAACTCGAGGTCAAGGAGCGCCTGCACCAGCGCGAGGTGTTCGCCGATCCGGCCGACCGCGCGAGCGCCGAAGAGGAGCACTGGCTCGATCTGCGCCTGCGTGAACGCGAATCGCTGCTGCTGCGCAAGATCGAAGACGCGCTCAAGCGCATTCGCGACAAGGAATACGGCTATTGCGAGAAGACCGGCGAGCCCATCGGCATCGCACGTCTGCTCGCTCGCCCGACTGCCACGGTCTGCGTCGACATCAAAGGTCAGGACGAGCGCGCCGAATCGCAATATCGCGATCGCTGATTCGGTTTACCGCTAACCGAGCTCTGAAAACGAAGAGGGCGCCGCACAAGGCGCCCTCTTCGTTTATGCGCTGCGTCAGCTCTTCAGCGCCCGCGCATCGAGTTGATCGCGAAGCCCTGGGCGAGGCTCCAGCCGATCGCGCTGACGGCGCCGAGCCAGATCAGGAAAGCCGGCCATTGTTCCGCTGCGATGGTGACGAGTCCCGGCAACAAGCTGCCGCAGCCGAGCGCGGTGCGCATGGCCGAAGCCATCGCGACGCGCCGGGTCGCACGAAGACTGCGCAGGCGTTTCGGGTCGTGCAGGGCGAGCGGTGTCAGCAGCACGGCGCTGACGGCGATGGTGCCCAGCGCCCAGATCAACGTCGGGTTCATGCGGGCTGGCTTTGGTTGTCTTCGATGCCGCTGCTGGCCGCTGCGGCGAGTCGGGCATTGGGCCTGCGCGCGGCAAAGACGCACAGCGCGCCGCCGACGAGCATCGCCAGATCGAGCGAGAACACGGCCTGCAGTCCGCTGGCGAATGCCGAAGCCCAGCCTGGGCCGCCAGTTGCGAGCCGCAGCAGCGGCAACGACAGCAACACGGCGCCGGTCGCCGCGAGCAGCACGCGGCGCAGGCTTTCGAGATCGCGCAGGCTCAATGCGAGCGCTCCGGCCAGTGCGGCGGCGCTCAGGAACGCGATCGCCATCGAATCGTGCAACTCGACGATCCCGAGCGAGCGGCCGATGAAAAAGCCGATCGGCGAGGCGGCGAGCGACAGCGGCAGGCCGTAACCGACCCAGATCGTCGCGCGGGCCAACCGTTGCCAGGCCTGCGATTCAGCCCGGCGCGTGGCCCACAACAGCATGCCGGTCAGGGTGACGTAACAGGCGGCGAAGCCGAGCGCGAACCAGATCGCCTTGGACAGCACACCGGCGAAATTGCCGAAATGCAGCGGGCCCATGAGGTCGAACAGCACGCCGCCGGCCGAGGGCACCAGGCCCAGGCCCGGCTTCTGGTGCATGAAGGCGCCGGTGGCGCCGTCGTAGACGAGGTTATTCGACGAGACATGACCTTCGGACGGCGGCGTGAACACGTTCACGCGCGCATCGGCGCGGCCGTAGTGGGCGATGCTCACGAAGCTCGGCTCGACACCGACGCGCGCGTGCGCATCGGCGAGCATCGCGTCGAGATCGGCGAGCGGCTTGGGCGTCTTGTCTTCGGCCGGAGAAACTCCGACGAGGGTTTCGATGAGCCGCTCCTGGTCGCCGCCGAACGCCACCATCGCCACCACCGGAATGCCGACCGTGCTCGCGAAGCTGAAGAAGCTGCCGGTGAACGCGAGGATGAAGGCGAACGGCAGGTTCCAGGTTCCCGCGATCACGTGCGCATCGCGCTTGGCGAGCAGATCCTGGCGGCGGCGACGGATCGTGAACAGCTCGCGCAGCAGATGCCGGTGCACGATCAGCCCGCTGACCGCGGCGACCATCATCGCCAGGCCGAGCGCGCCGGTCAGCAGCAGGCCCCAGGGATTGGGCACGTGCAGGCGCACGTGCAGGTCGACCAGGAAGGCCGACAGTGCGCCCGCGGTGTTGCGCTGCTGGATCGTTTCGCTGATGCCCTCGCGGCGGTCGAGCACGGCGAGCGTGTTCGGGTCGAGGTCGAATTCCACGCCTTCGGCGCTCGGCTGGCCGTCGACGACGATGTCCTTGTGGAAAAAGGTGCGGATGCGTCCGCCGGCCTGCGGGAAGAAGAACAGGTCGTCGTGATACTGCTCGTCGACCTGCGTCGACAGCTCGGCCAGCTTGGCGCCGAGGCCTTTGGGCAGCGCGGTCGCGGGCTCGTGCTGCAGCGGGCTCGACCAGCCGCCGATCTCGTCAGCGAACACCGCGATCACCCCGGTCAGGATCACCGCGTAGAGCAGCAGGCCGAGCAGGGCGCCGCTCCAGCCGTGGATGGCGAGCAGCGACTTGGCGTTGTCCTGGGACAGGCGAATCATGAGGCGGCTCCCGCACGCAAGTAGACGAGCGCCGCAAGCCCGGCGTTGACCAGCAGCAAGGCGAAGGTCACCAGATAAGCCCGGCCGAGCTTGCGGTCGAGGCTCGTGTAGAAGAAGACGGCGGCCCAGATCAGCGGGAAGAAGCCGATCGGCAGCGCGATGTTGTCGATCTGTGCGGCGCCCTTGGGCAACCAGGCGGTGCCGCCGGCCATGATCGCGCCGGCAGTGAGAAACGCCAGCGGGCCGGCGAGCACGCCGCGCGCCCAGGCGCGTTTTCGCGACAGGAGGGGCGATACGGTGGTTGAAGGGGCGCCAGCCATAAGGGCCACGAACGTGTTGCACAATTGAAGTGCCAGTGTAAATGCGATGCATTCTCAGCGCCAGAATCACCCGTGCTTTCGTCGGCTTCGGCGAATGCCGTATCCGACGCTTGCAAGCCTGCGTTTCGGCCTCAGAATCAGCGCCAGTTTCCCGCAGATCGCCGCCATGCTCAGTGCCCTAGATCCCAGCGTGCTCGCCCCCGTGCTGGCCGGGCTGTGCGTGCTGGCGGCGTCGCTGGGCTTGCCGGTTCCGACGATGCCCGCATTGATCTACGCGGGCAGTGTCGCCGCTGGCGGTCCGCAGCCCGTGACCATCGTGGCCGCGAGCTTCGCCAGCGCATTCGCAGGCGGGCTGGCAGGGGACACCGCCTGGTTTTTCGCCGGTCGGCGGTATGGCTTCCAGGTGCTGAGATTGCTGTGCCGGGTTTCGCTGTCGCGCGACACCTGCGTGCGCCGCACCGAAAGCTTCTTTTCGCGTAGGGGCGTCCGGATACTGCTGATCGCCCGCTTCGTGCCGGGGCTATCGGTGGTCTCGGTCCCGATGTCCGGAACCGCGCGCACTCCGTTCCCGTGCTTCGTCGTGCACGATGCGATCGGAGTGGCCTTGTGGATCGCGTGCGGCCTGTTGCTGGGCCATGCGTTCGCCAACCAGGTGGATGCCTTGCTGCTCGTGCTGCAGCAGTTCGGGCTTGGCATCGGCAGCGCGGCCCTGCTGATCGTGTTCGGATTCGCGGCCTGGCGCTGGAGCCGCCGACGCAAGCTGCTGCGCGGGCTCGAAATGAGCCGGGTTTCGGTGAGCGAACTTCACGAGCTCATGGAAGCGGAGACGGCGCCCGTGATCATCGACGTGCGCTCCGCGGAAAGCCGCCAACACGATCCGTTCCTGATTCCGGGTTCGATGCTGCTCGACCTTGCGGCGCTCGAGCAGGCGATGGCCGGCATCGAGCGCAAGCGCTGCGTCGTCGTCTACTGCGCCTGTCCCAATGAGATCAGCGCGGCGCTGATCGCCAAGCAGCTCAGAAAGCTCGGCTTCGACAATGTGCGACCCCTGCTCGGTGGCCTCGATGCCTGGCGCGAGCAGGGTCGGGAGCTGCATCCGCTGCAGCCGGCGACCACTTGAGGCAGCTACGCGGCGAGCTTGGCCGCGATCTGCGCCACGTGACGTCCCTGGAACGCGGCCATGCCGAGCTCGGCCTGGCTGGGCTGCCGTGAACCGTCACCGTCCGCGATCGTGCTCGCACCATAGGGCGATCCTCCCTTGATCTCGTCGACGCCCATCTGTCGCTGCTCGCTGTACGGCAAGCCCACGATGATCATGCCCAGATGCAGCAAGGTCGGATGGAACGTCAGCAGCGTGCTCTCCTGGCCGCCATGCTGGGTGGCGGTCGAGGTGAATACGCTGCCGACCTTGCCGATCAGCGCGCCCTTGGCCCAGAGTCCGCCGGCTTGGTCGAGAAAGTTGCGCATCTGCGCGGTCATGTTGCCGAAACGCGTCGGCGTGCCGAACAGGATGGCATCGTAGTTCGGCAGCTCATCGACGCGCGCGATCGGCGCATCCTGACTGGTTTTCGCGCCGGATTTGGCGAGCACGTCGGCCGGGACGAGCTCGGGCACCCGCTTGATATCGACCTCGGTGCCGGGCACCTCGGCCGCGCCCTTGGCGACCGCTTTGGCCATGGTTTCGATATGACCGTACATGCTGTAGTACAAGACCAGAACCTTGGCCATCGTCCGCTCCATTTCCAGTACGCCGGGCGATGTGCCGGCCGCATCCAGTGTCGGGATCGCAGCTGAGCAAGGCATGAGCAAGGTTCGCGAACCGTACACACGAAGAGGGCAAGCATGACGCCGGTGACTTATTTGCTGCTGGGCATCAACATCGTGGTCTTCGGCCTGCAGCTGCAAGATCCCCAATCCCTGCTTCCGGGCTACGCCTTATGGCCGCTCGGCAGCGGCTTTGCGCCCTGGCAGATCATCACCTGCGCGTTCCTGCACGGCAGCGTCGGACACCTGGCGGCCAACATGTTCGGCCTGTGGATGTTCGGACGCGATGTGGAGCGCGAGATCGGCTCCGCACGCTTCGTGAATCTCTACATGGCCAGCGTCGTCACCGCGAGCCTCGCGCAGCTGGCGGTGACTTCGGCGGCCGCCGAGGCGCAACCCACCGTGGGCGCTTCGGGCGGATTGTTCGGCGTGCTCGGCGCGTTCGCGCTGCTGTTCCCGAGCCGTCGCGTCATGCTGATCTTCTTTCCGGTGCCGTTGCCGGCTCCGGTCTTCGTCACGCTCTACGCCCTGTTCGAGCTCTATACCGGCGTAACCGGGACCATCAACGGCGTGGCGCATTTCGCGCACCTGGGCGGCCTGGTCGGTGGGCTTGCGCTGGCCTGGTACTGGAAGGTGCGCAGGACTTGATCGTTATTATCGTCACTCGTGACGATAATATGGAGCAACAAGTGGGATGAAAAAAGCCGACGACAACCAAAACCCCCCGAGTGCCGCTCCCAGGCGCGGCCGCGGACGCCCCAAGAGCGCGGAAGGCGCGATGAGCGGGGCACTCAGGCAGAAGCTCTACCGCATGCGGCACCAGGCCGATCTGCAGGCGAAGACGCCGGCGGGCATGCGCAAGGCGGCCGAGGCGCAGCTGCGCCGCATGATCCGTGGCGATTGCCGCCCCTGCGAACTCGAAGGCGCTTTGCAGATGGCCTACATGCTCGGCCTGTTGCCGCTCGTCGAGCTGCCGGGCTGGCGCGCTCGCCTCGCCAAGACGCGAACCGAGTGAGCGCGTGCTGATCGATCCCGCCACCGCATGAAACAACCACGGCATGCGACGCCCCGGGAACGGAGTTTGCTGACTCGGAGTTTGCTGATTTCGCGCGCAAGAACAAGGCGTTAGAGGCGTGCTAGACTCGATCGATACAGCTCCCGACAGCTGTCACAGAACATCTCAAATTTCAATCAACGAGGGCTGATCGATGGCATTCGCTTCGAAGCTGAGTTTGCTGTTGTCCGGCGATACCGCCTCTGCTTCCATCCATCAGCAATGGCTTGCCGAGCTGCGTCAGAACATTGCGACCAGTGGCGGGCGCATCAGCGAAGCCGCTCTGAATCAGCAAACCACCGAATTCTTGCGCCTGCTCGCCATGGCGACGCAGGGCGGCAACCTGTCGCCGGCCATGCCGTCCAAGCCTTCGCCGCTGCGCGATTTTCTCGAAGAGATTTCCCGCAGCCGGGCGGTGCAGGGTTTCAGCTTCGACGAAACCGCCACCTTCATCTTCTCGCTCAAGCGGCCGCTGTTCGCTGCGCTGCGCGCTGCCTACCAGAGCGATGCCGACGGGCTCGCCGAAGACATCTGGGCGGTGACCGAACTGCTCGACGCGCTGGGCCTGCACACGGCGAGAACCTACCAGCGCTCGCGCGAAGACGTCATCAACCGCCAGCAGCAGGATCTGCTCGAAATCTCCACGCCGGTCGTCAAGCTGTGGGACGGCATTCTCGCGCTGCCGGTGATCGGCACGCTCGATTCCGCGCGCACGCAGGTGGTGATGGAGACGCTGCTGCAGCGCATCGTCGAAACCGAAGCCGAGCTCGCGATCATCGACATCACCGGTGTTCCGACCGTCGACACGCTGGTTGCCCAGCATCTGCTCAAGACCGTCACCGCCATTCGCCTGATGGGCGCCGATTGCATCATCAGCGGCATACGCCCGCAGATCGCGCAGACCATCGTGCACCTGGGCGTCGAGCTCGGCGCGGTCGCCACCAAGGCCACGCTCGCCGATGCCTTCGCGCTCGCGATGAAGCGCGTCGGCCTCAACGTGGCGCGGGCCTGAGCCGCTCGCCATGGAGCGCATTCCGATTCTGCGCATGGGCGAGTTTCTGCTCGTCACGATCCAGGTCGACATGCACGATCAGCTCGCGCTGACGCTGCAGGAAGACCTCACCACGATGATCCAGAAAAAAAACGCCAAGGGCGTGCTGATCGACATCTCGGCGCTCGAGATCGTCGACTCGTTCATCGGCCGCATGATCGCCGACATCTCGGCGATGTCGCGCCTGCTCGATGCGCGCACGGTGCTGGTCGGCATGCAGCCGGCGGTTGCGATCACGCTCGTCGAGCTCGGCCTGAGCCTCAGCGGCGTGCGCACCGCGCTCAATGTCGAGCGCGGCATGCGCCTGCTCAGGATGGACTGGGATTCCTGGGAGGGCGTCGATGGCCGTCACCGCGGCTGACGTCGTCCCGGTACGCTCGGAGCAGGATATCGTCCTGAGCCGACAGCTCGTGCGCAAACTCGTGCAGCAGCTCGGCTTCTCGCTCGTCGACCAGACCAAGATGGTCACCGCCGCGAGCGAGATTGCGCGCAACACGCTGATCTACGGTGGCGGCGGCGATATGCGCTGGCAGCTGCTCGACGACGGGATCCGCAAAGGCCTGCGCCTGAGCTTCGAAGATCGGGGGCCGGGCATTCCGGACATCGGTTTGGCAATGACCGACGGCTGGACTTCCGGCCACGGGCTCGGCAAGGGGCTGACGGGTTCCAAACGCCTCGTCAACGAGTTCGAGTTGCAGACAGCAGTGGGTCAGGGAACCACCGTCACGATCACGCGTTGGAAGTGATCCTGGACCCTATGACTCTGCAGCGGCGCATGGCGATTACGGACGCGAGCGCGATCGGCGCCGCTCGCCGCATGGCAACGCAAATCGCCGTCGAAGCGGGGGCCGACGAAACCCATGCTGGCCGCGTCGCCATCGTCGCCTCCGAACTCGCGACCAACCTCGTGCGCCACGCCAATGGCGGCGAACTCCTCGTCCAGGTTCTCGATCAGGCCGCGCCGGTCGTGGAACTCGTCGCACTCGATTCCGGCCCCGGCATGGGCGATACCTCGCTGTGCCTGAGCGATGGTTATTCGACGCACGGCACCTCGGGCAACGGCCTTGGCGCGGTGCGGCGATTGTCGGCGTTCTTCGATGTCTATTCGCAGCTCGGCAAGGGCACCATCGTGGTCGCGCGCGTCGCGGTATCGGCGCGCAAGACCTTGGTGCCGGCGTCGCTGTTCGAGCTGGGCGCGGTCAACGTCGCCCTTCATGGCGAGCCGGTTTGCGGCGACGGCTGGATGCTCGTCGAAAGCGAGGACAACATCGCGCTGATGGTCGTCGACGGGCTCGGCCACGGCTTGCTGGCGCACGAGGTCGCGCTGGCGGCCAAGGCGGCTTTCAACGCGACGCCGTGGCCGCCCGTGGCGAGCCTGCAGCGCGCCAACGAGCAATTGTCCTCGACACGCGGCGGCGCAATGGCCTGCGCGCTGCTCGATCGCACGCGCGGCCTGCTGAGCTATGCGGGAGTCGGCAACATCAGCGGCACGCTGGTGGGCGAGCGCAACCAGGGGCTGGTTTCACACAATGGAACGGTCGGTGCACAGATGAAACGCGTGCAGGGCTTCGATTACGCCTGGAAGCCGAACTGCCTGCTGGTGATGCATTCGGATGGGGTTTCCGCGCGCTGGAAGCTCGGCGACTACCCGGGGCTCGCTGCGCGTCATCCGGCCATCATCGCCGCGGTACTGTTTCGCGATTTCGCCCGTGAGCGCGACGACGCCACGATCGTGGTTCTGAAACAGGCCGACGCATGAGCGCTTCCGCTGCCTCGGTCGATGAGCTGCATGCGCTGATCGCGCAACACGAGGCGCAGATCGAGTTGCTCAACGCCGAGCTCGCCGAAACCAATCTCGGCGTCGTCGCGCTGTATTCGGAGCTCGAGGACAAAGCGGCCCAGTTGCGCGACGCGGCCGAGCTCAAGAGCCGCTTCCTGTCCTACATCAGCCACGAGTTCAAGACGCCGCTGAGCTCGATCCGATCGATCGCGCGCATCCTGCTCGACGAACTCGACGGCCCCCTGGGCGACGAGCAGAAGCGTCAGGTGGGTTTCATCCAGACATCGGCCGTGGAACTCACCGACATGGTCGGAGACCTGCTCGACCTGGCTCGCGTCGAAGCCGGCAAGATCAACATTTCGCCGGCATGGTTCGAGATGGTCGACCTGTTCTCGACCCTACGCGGCATGTTCAAGCCGCTGGTCGGCGATACCGCGGTGGCGCTGATCTTCGAGGAGCCCGTCGGCCTCGACCGCGTCTACACCGACGATCGCAAGCTTTCACAGATCATGCGCAACTTCATCGCCAACGCGTTGAAGTTCACCTCCGAAGGCGAAGTGCGCGTGAGTGCGAAGGCGATCGACGGGGATCGCGTGGAATTCTCGGTCAGCGATACCGGCATCGGCATCGCGCCCGAGTATCAAAGCGCCTTGTTCCAGGATTTCACGCAGGTGGATTCGCCGATCCAGAAGCGCTTTCGCGGTGCCGGGCTTGGGCTTGCGCTGTCGAAGAAATTCGCCGAACTGCTCGGCGGCGAAGTCGGCGTCGTCAGCGAAGTCGGCCGGGGCTCCTGCTTCTGGGTACGGCTGCCGATGCGCCTCAAGGCCAGCGTAAGCGAGAGTCCGGAATGACGCCTGCCGATTTCACCATTCTCGTGGTCGACGACAATCCGGCCACCCGCTATTCGACCTCGCGAGTGCTGCGCGCCGAAGGCTTCAAGCTGCGCGAAGCCGGAACCGGTAGCGATGCGCTCAAGCTCGCCGACGAGCGTGTGGATCTCGTCGTGCTCGATATCAACCTGCCCGATTTCAGCGGCTTCGAGATCTGCCAGGCCTTGCGCGAGCGGCCCGATACGGCGCGCGTGGCGATCGTGCATCTGTCCGCGAGCTTCGTCGATGAAGGCTCCAAGGTCACGGGCCTCAACGCGGGCGCCGACGGCTACCTCACGCATCCGGTCGAGCCGCGCGTGCTGGCTGCCACCGTCAAGGCCTTCCTGCGGGCGCGCCAAGCCGAGGCCGAGCGCGAGCAGCTGCTCGAGAGCGAACGCGCCGCGCGCGCGGAAGCCGAGCGCGCGAACCGGCTCAAGGACGAGTTCCTGGCCACGCTGAGCCATGAGCTGCGCACGCCGCTCAACGCCATTCTCGGCTGGGCCGAAGTCCTGACCCGCCAGGCGCAGGGCAGCGATCACCGGCAAGGCCTGCAGGCGATCGAACGCAATGCGCGCCTGCAAGCCCAGCTCATCAACGATCTGCTCGACGTCTCGCGTATCACCTCGGGCAAGATGCGGCTCGACATCGAGTTGCTCGATCTGAATTCCGCGCTCGAAACCGCAGTCGAGGGCGTGCGCTCCACCGCAGAAGCCAAGGGCGTGCGCGTGGAATGCGCGGGCGAGGCGGCGCAGGCGATGGTGCTCGCCGACGGTGCCCGCATCCAGCAGGTGCTCTGGAACCTGCTCTCGAACGCGATCAAGTTCACGCCCAAGGGCGGCAATGTCCGCGCCGAGGTGCACAACGACGGACACCAGGTACGCGTCGTGATCTCGGACAGCGGCCGCGGCATCGAACCCGAATTCCTGCCGCACATTTTCGATCGCTTCCGCCAGGGCGAGAGCGGCAGCGCACGCGCGGCCGGGGGGCTCGGGCTTGGCTTGTCGATCGTCAAGCATCTGGTCGAAATGCACGGTGGCTCGGTCTCGGCCTACAGCAGCGGAAAAGGCGAGGGCGCCACGTTCTCGGTGGCCCTGCCGGCGACTTCGCTGGTGCCCGATACCGAGCAGGCAGCGACCTTGTCGGTACAGAGCTCGTTCGCGAGCGATCATTCGCTGAGCGGCCTGCGCGTGCTCGTGGTCGAGGACGACGACGATGCGCGCATTCTCGTCGGCCGCGTGCTCGGCGAAGCCGGTGCCGAGGCTCTCGAATGCGCCGACGTCGACACCGCGCTTGCCAGGCTCGACGAGTTCGCTCCGCAGGTGCTCGTCAGCGACATCGGCATGTCGCCGCGCGACGGCTACGAGTTGATTCGCAAGATCCGCAGTTCGGGGCTCGGAGCGGCGCAGTTGCCGGCCGTCGCGCTGACGGCGTTCGCGCGCATGGAAGATCGCCGCTCCGTTTTGCTCGCGGGCTACCAGATGCACCTCGCCAAGCCCGCCGACCCGCAGGAGCTTGTCGCGGCCGTCGCCTCGCTGGCCGGCAGAACCGGAAGTCGCACGCGCTGAACACCGGCGCGATGGAGTCATCCGCGGTTCCGACTCGCTGTGTCACTAAGCGTTCGGGTCGCTCGCATCGACTTGCGCAGTTCGCGCAAGCAAGCCGGCGAGCCGCAGGAGCGAAACGACATGGATGTCATCACCGACGCGGTTCACCTTTGCGTGGACATGCAGCGGCTCTTCGACCGCGACGGGCCTTGGGAAACGCCGTGGATGTCGCGCGTGCTGCCGATCGTCAGACGGCTCGCCGAAGCGCATCCCGAGAAAACGGTGTTCACGCGCTTCGTTCCACCCGAGACGCCGCGGCAGGCGCGTGGACGCTGGCGCGATTTCTATGAACACTGGCGCGACGTCACGCTCGAACGGCTCGACCCGAAGCTGATCGATCTCGTCGATCCGCTCGCCGCGCTGGTGCCGCCCGCGACCGTGATCGACAAGCCCGCGTATTCGCCGTTCGAACGCAGCCGCCTGCAAGCCGTGCTGCAGGAGCGTGGCGCCACCACCCTGATCATCTCGGGCGCCGAAACCGATGTCTGCGTGCTGGCGGCCGTACTCGACGCGGTCGACCTCGGCTATCGCGTCGTGATCGCGCGCGACGCCTTGTGCAGCGCCAACGACGCCACGCACGACGCCTTGCTGACGCTCTACGAGCAGCGCTACAGCCACCAGATCGATCTGGCCAGTAGCGCCGAGATTCTCGAGCTCTGGCGCTAGCGCGCATCGCGAGCACGACACAGGCGGGAACATCGTTTGCTCCCGAGTCGTTTGCTCCTGAGAAGGCTGCATGTCTTACCCATGGCAACGCTTCACCGACATACGATCAAGGAGGATCACCATGTCCGCTACGCATCTGAAGGATCCCCGCGAACGCGGCCCCAAGCCGCCGTTCCCGCAGCAACCGACCTCGCCTCCGGGCAAGGAGAAAGTGATGAATCCGCCTGCCGACCACGGCGAGACGGGATATCGGGCCAGCGGCAAGCTCGAGGGGCGTGTCGCCCTGATCACCGGCAGCGACAGCGGCATCGGCCGGGCCGTGGCGCTGCTCTATGCGCAGGAAGGCGCGAAGGTGGTCATCAATGGCCTGCCCGACGATGCGGAGGACGCGGCCAAGGCCGTCGAAGCCATCAAGAAGCTGGGCGGCAAGGCCATCGCCGTGAATGGCGACGTCAGCGATCCCGCGTTTTGCAGATCACTCGTCGAGAAAACCGTCTCGGAGTTCGGCAGCCTCGACATCCTCGTCAACAACGCGGCCTATCAGCGCTCCTACGAAAAGTTCGAGGAGATTCCGCTCGATGAAATCCAAACCACGTTCAAGACCAACGTGTTTCCGATTTTCTACTTGACCCAGGCCGCGGCGGCCCATCTGCGTCCGGGCGCCTGCGTGATCAACACGAGCTCGATCCAGGCCTTGTCTCCGACCCCGAATCTGATCTTCTACGCAGCGACCAAGTCCGCCATTTCGAGCATGACCAAGAGTCTCGCCGGCTTGCTCGCCGACAAGGGCGTGCGCGTGAACGCTGTGGCGCCCGGGCCGGTCTGGACTCCGCTGATTCCGTCGACTCTCGATCCGGATTTCGTCCGGCAGTTCGGCTCGCACACGGCATTCAAGCGGCCGGCGCAGCCCGTCGAGCAGGCGACACTGTTCGTATTCCTGGCATCCGACGACGCAAGCTACGTCACCGGCGAAGTTTTCGGCGCGACGGGCGGACAGACTCCGATCTGAGTTCCATCACCTAAGCCCAACAAAAGGCCGGAGCAGGACTCCGGCCTTTCTGTTTGTCATCGCCGTGCTCGGCGGCTGATCTGGATCAGTGAATCACATCGTCGGGCAGTGCCGCCCGAATCTGCTCGGGCGAGTGGCGCGCCAGACTCTTGCTGACTTCGGCGCCCACACGTTTGCGAACTTCGGCGTCGAGACGCTGGCGCAGCAGACCGAGAAAATGCGGCTCCGCAATCAAGTGCACTTGCTCGGCCTGGGTCTCACGCAAGCTGATTGCCACGCGCTTGCACACTTCCGCCGCGAACTCCTCTATGCGATGGGCCTTCATCGACCCGCCACCATAGGCGGAATTTCCGCTCTGCGTCGTCGATGCGCCGCGCCGTCCGGCCGCATCCGCCACGAGCTCCCGCTCGTCGGCGTGCGCGGCCGGATTGGTCAGATCATCGAGCTCGGTCCATTCGGCGTCGTTCCTGGCAAGGAACAGACGGGCGATCGCCGCGTCGGCCGCCACCACGACGGCACTGCGGGATCGCCGATCGCCAACAGGCTTTTTCTGAGGGCTGCTCATGTGTCCTCCGTCATTCCTTGCGGTCCTGACGCAGCTTGCCTCCGCCGGGCGGTGTGGAGCGATCCGCAGATCCCTGCCGGCCTCTGTGATCCGGGCCACCAGACTGTTGTTGCTGTCCCGAGACGTTCTTCTTTTCCGAGTCTTCCTGGTCCGAAGCGAGGCCACGGCTGACGGTCTTCTCGTTTTCATCCAGACGGCGCTCGAGCTCGATCTTGCGTGCTTCCGGTCCGCGATGCTGTTGCTGTGCCATGAGGATTCCTCCTGTCTTGCACGAATGGCGCTCGTGATATCCGAGCGAAGAAAGATGAGCCTCAGGCTGCGCGTGCCTCGCCATGGCCGTCGGCCTCGGTCGGCATCCGCAGTTCGATGCGATAGCGCATGAAGCAGCGCTCTCCGCACCGCAGTCGCATGAGCGCGCCCTCGGCGATCGCCAAGGCCGCCTCCGGAAACTCGTTCACGATCGGCCGGATGGCCTCGCGATTCCAGGCTTCCGAGTGGCGGATATCGAGGCCCGCATGCAGCGTGAAGTAACGGCGTCCCTGCGCGGAGATGCCGAGGCGCTTGAGACCTTCGTCGACCTTGCAGACGCGGGTGGGCGCCGTGAGCTCGACGACGCCCAAGGCGCCGATGGACTGGTACGTGTAGCGACGGTGACTGGCGAGCGCAAGCATGGTGTTGGCGAGCGCGAGTGCTTCGTGGACGGTCGTTTCGATCTTGGGCTGCAGCTCCAGCTCCCGGACCGTCGCGCTGAGCATGAGGCCGTGCATCCCTTCCTCACGGCCGCGGCCCATCTCGTCCCAGTAGTTGCGCGCGAGTTCGAGCTTCGGCTGCGGAGCGAGGCCGAGCTGCGTCAGCGCAACGAGATCATCGAAGCCCGCTTCCCCCGCGACTTCCTGGGTCAGGAACCAGCGCATCTGGCTCATCGTCGCCCGCTCTGCGAGCCACGGAAACAGCGCATCGCCCTGGCCGGGACCGTTCTCACGCAAGCCTTCGAACCACGCCATGAAACCATCGGCATCGGTCGGAACGTTCTGCAGCATCGGCGCCAGCTCACGGCGTTGGGCCTCGATGAGCTCGATGTCCATGCGCCGCAACTGCATTTCGGTTTCGAGCTCGCGTTCCCAGTCCTGAGTGGGCAAGCGGGGCTGCAGGCGACCGACGTTTTTCTGCGCCAGGTCGCGGTGAAAGCGCTCGCTACCGATGCGATGCAGGCGCGGGGTGGAATTGATCGGGTTCATGAAGACCTCTCGTAATGGATGCGGTGCGATGACCGGTGCGATGACGTTCGACGTCACCTGTCCGCTAGCTTGTTCGCATGGGCTGTCCACGTCATGAACTCGAATGGAGCGCGTGCTTCGGGGCTCGATCGCGGTCGGATATCGATTTTCCGCCGCCATTTCATTGGCCACGTCCCGCGAAACAATCTGCTGAAGCCGCGCTGTCCCGGTCGCGAATCGAGCAAGCTGCATTGCTTGCATTGAACGCAACTATGCCCCGCGGCTTTCGCAGCAAAGATAGATACCAGAAAGGAAGCAGCAATCTCTTCGACGGCCCTGAGTCAGTGCTTCAAGACGCTGATGCGACCATCGCTCTCAAGCAGGCAAAGCCTGGCTTCGGAAGGATCCTCGATGCCTTGCTCGCGCAGATGCGAGAGCAGCTCCTCGTCGCTGATCTTTTGCCTGCGCAGGGAGTCCTGCTGCACGTGACCATTGCGGATGAGGACGACCGGCGGCGGCTGTGCAACGGGCGTGAACCAGTGGTAGCGATAGGCGAGATGATCGATCAAGCGATCCCAGAACACGATCGTGGCGATCAGCACGAAACCCGACGCGATCGACTCGTAGGTACCGCCCATCGCGTTCTGCGAGGCATCGGCGAGAATGGTGATGAGCAAGACATCGGCGATGCCGAGTTGGCCGGTCGGCCGTCGGAACAGGCGCAGGATCAGAAACAGGAACCAATAGGTCAGCGTACCTCGCAACACCATCTCGGCCACGCTGGAATCGGGAATCATCAGCGTCTGCCAGTCGACGCTGATGATTTTCTCGATCATGGCCTGCTTTGAGCCGATGCCCAAGCGCTACAGGCTACTCAGTGTGTCTGGGCCTTGTAGGCCTTGATGACGCTCGCCGAGGTGTCGTCGCCGACATAGCGTTCGAAACTTTCGGCGTAAAGACGTGTGAGCCGCTCCATGGTTTCGGGCGAGGCCTTGTCCTGCAGCTTGCGGAACCAGGTGTGCTCTTCTTCGTACATGTGATGTTCGACGGCACCGCGAATGTGGCCGAGCTTGTCGATGTAGTCCTGGCTCATCGGATCGAGTTCGTCGAGCGCCGCGGTCTCGCCCTTGGCCGCGCTCTGCTCCTGGTAGGCAAGTTCGGTTCGCAGCTTTTCGCCATGCGAGGCCATTGCCGGATACAGCGTGACTTCCTCGGCGATCGCATGGCCCGCGAGCAGGATCGACAACCACTTCTGGGTGGCACGCCGCTGCTCGGGCGTCTTGGCCTTCTCGACGGCGTCGAAGGCCGCTTCGATCTGCTGATGGTGGTCGAGCACCATCGCGAACCAGCTGCCGGGAACCGCTTCGGCGATGGCCTGGCGACGCGCCTTCTCGCGCGCATGGCGGGTTTCGGGCGGGGTGACGGCGGAAACGATCTTGTCGACGATGGACATGGCGATCTCCTTGGTTGGAAAGTGGACCTGGGTTTTCGCATCGAACTTCTTGCGCAGCAGCCTAAGCAAAGGCGCTGAATCGTCGATGGCTTCACGCGGCTGTGGAGTTCATCGAATCGCGAGTCGATCGCAGCTGGGCAATAGCGGGAACGCCGTTTGCGGAGGAGCTATTGCGTTCTGTCGCAGCAGGGACGCGCTCGGTGCCCGCCGCCAACTTGCGCAAGGCGGCTTGATACCAGACTCGCACGATAAAAACGCAACACCCCTCACTCACAGGAGCATGGAATGAAAATCAAAAAAATCGTTTTGCTGGCCGGCCTGAGCACTCTGGCATTCTCCCCGCTGTCGGCGATCGCAGCGGAGCCGATGCAGCCGTCGGGCGTCTTGCAGGCGGTGCTTTCGAACAGCGAGAAGGATTTCTTCGAAAGCGCGGCCTCGTCGAACATGCTCGAGATCGAAGCGGCCAAGCTCGCCCAGACCAAGGCCAGCCGGCCCGAACTCAAGAGCTTTGCCGAGCAGATGATCAAGGATCACACCGAAGCCTCGCAGAAGCTCCAGGCGCTCGCGACGAGCAAGGGCGTGACCCTGCCGACCCAGCTGCTCGGCCGTCATCAGCAGATGCTCGATGCACTCGCCAAAGACAAGCCCGGCAAGGACTTCGACAAGGACTACGAGAACAAGATGGTCCTCACGCATAAGGAAGCCGTCTCGCTGTTCGACCAGACGGCGAAGGAAGCCAAGGATCCGCAGGTCAAGGCCTTCGCGGCCGAACTGCTGCCGAAGCTGCAGCAGCACGGCGCACATGCCAAGGAACTCAATACCTAGGTGCGCGTAGCGCTCCCTTCCATCGCGAGGAGGGAGCGCTTCTTCGATCAGCCCTGGTATTCGTCGAGACGGTTGTAGAGCGTCTTCAGGCTGATGCCGAGCACTTCCGCGGCACGCTTGCGCACGCCCGAGCAGGCCTCCAGTGTCGACAGGATGAGACGGCGCTCGGCCGCGGCAAGCGAAGTGCCGACCGCGATCTCGATGTGGCTCTCGAACGGCTTGGGTTCGGCGATCGCCTGCATGCCGCCCAGCAGGTGGACGGCGTCGATCTCGTGCTCCGCATGCAGGTAGCCGCGCAGCACCGCATTGTTCAGCTGGCGCACGTTGCCGGTCCAGCGTTCGGCCATGAGCGCCTCCATCGCATCGCGCCCGAAGCGCTTGCCCGTGCCGTGTTCACGGTTGAGCTCGGACAGGAAATGTCTCGCCAGCAGTTCGATGTCGTCCCGTCGCGCGCGCAGCGGGGGCATCTGCACCGTGAACACATTGAGACGATGCAGCAGGTCGGCTCGCAGCAGGCCCTTGGCGACCGCAGTCGCCAGATCGTGTTGGGTTCCGGCGACGATGCGCAGGTCGACGTAGATGTCGCCTCCGCTGCCCGGACGACGAAAGCGTCCGGTCTCCATCAGGCGCAGCAGCGCCGCCTGCACAGTCGACGCCAAGCCGGTGATCTCGCTGAGATACAGCGTGCCGCCGTCTGCGCTTTCGACGTAGCCGGCCTGCTGGGTCTGCGCGTCTCCGAACAGTTCGGCGGCGAGGCGCTCGGGCGTAAACGCTTCGCAGTCGACCGGGACGAAAGGCTGGCGCGCGCGACGAGACAGCTCGTGCAGCGTCTGCGCCGCGAGCTCCTTGCCGGAGCCGCTTTCGCCCTGGATGACGACCGGCGCGGAAGTCTGCGCGATGCGTTCGAATTGCGCGTACAGCGTGCGCATCGCGGGCGACTGGCCGACGAGCCGGCCGCAATGCCCGAGCTCCGCGAGCTGCCGGCGCAGGCCGCCGATCTGCTCCTGCAACTCCGAACTGCGCGGCACGCGGGCGAGCACCGCGTGCAGGCGTCGCACGTCGATCGGCTTGGTGAGGTAGTCGGTCGCACCGGCGCGCAACGCCTCTACTGCGCTGTCGATCGTCGCATGGCCGGTGACGAGCACGATCTCGGTGTCGCGCCGGGGCAGCAGCTCGTTGATCAGGTTCATGCCGTAGCCGTCGGGCAACTGCAGGTCGATCAATGCGATGTCCGGTGCTTGCGTGCTCAGATGACGGCGCGCCTGCGACAGATCGCCCGCGATCGCCGTGGTGAAGCCTTTGACCTCGACCATCGCCGCGAGCGACTCGCGCGAGGCGGCGTCGTCCTCGACGATCAGGGCGTGAGGCATGAACTGTGCTCCAGGGGGGCCGCCTGCGGGGACGCGGGCAGCAGGATGCTGAAGACGGAACCACGGCCAGGCTGGCTGTGCAGCAGCACTGTTCCTCCATTGTTGCGAGCGAAGCTGATCACCTGCGACAAACCCAGGCCGGTGCCATGGCCTTTGTCTTTGGTGGTGAAAAACGGCTCGAAGATGCGCTCCGCCATTTCGGGCGCGATACCACAGCCCGAATCGTGCATTTGAATCTCGACGTAATCGCCGGCCTCGATCTCGAGCCCTTCCACATCGGCAGGACCGAATTCGCGATTGCGCGCGCGCAACTCGATGCGGCCTTCACCGGCGACCGCGTCGCGCGCGTTGATGCAGAGGTTCAGCAGCGCCAGATGCAGCTCATTTCGATCGACGCAAACCGACCACAGGGCGGGCTCTATGATGATGTCGAGCCGCAGGTTCGAACGTAGCGAATTACCGAGCAGATCGCGCAATTCGCTCCTGTCGTCGGCGAGCTTGAGTTGCTCGACGAGCTGGGCGCCTGGCTTGCCGAAGCTCAGCAGGCGGCTGGTGAGCTGGCCGCCGCGATCGGTGGCTTTCAGGATCTGCGCGACCAGCGAAGATCGCCGCCGGCTGTCTTCGGTGCAGCTCAGCAGGTAAGCATTGTTGCCGATTACCGATAGCAAATTGTTGAAGTCGTGTGCCACTCCACTCGCGATCATGCCCAGGGCTTCGATCTTCTGCTTCTGCTGCAGTTGGGCCTGCGCCTTCCGGGTCTCCGAGCTGTGCTCCGCAGCCTGTCGGCTGAGCGTGGCATTGGCTTGCATGAGCACGGTTTCGGCAAGCTTCATCGCCGTTACGTCGGTGACCAGGCCAATGACCCAGCGGCTGCCGTCGGGGCGAAGCACCAGGCCGCCGCGCGCAGCCAGCCAGTACAGCGCCCGGCCTGCGGGCCGTACGCGAAACTGCACGTCGACTTCGTCGCCTTCGGACTGGCAGCGCTGCAGGCTGTCCCTGAGCAGTTCCCTGTCCGAAGGCTTTAGGCGCTCCTGCCACATCGTGGCATTCGTGGGGGGAGCCGGGCCGAACAGACTCGTGATTTCGGGATCGCCGCCGCCGATCAGCAGTTCATCGGTATCGGGATTCCAATCCCAGCGGCAGGCCCGCGCATAACGCAGGGCGAGGTCGAGACGAAGCTCGTGTTCGCGGATCGAGGCCCGGGTGAGCCGCTGCGCCTGCTCCGTGGTGCGTCGCTCGACGCTCTCTAAGGCTTCACGCAGTTGCCGACGGGTATCACGCAAATGCGCTCCGAGCGCTTCGAGAACCTCGGGTCCGCGTTCCAGGCGCGGGATGGCGGCGGAAATCTCGCGCGGCAGGAGTTCTGCCTGCAATCTACGCGCGGTCGAATCTATCGCGAGATATTTCTGACGAGAATGGTCGACTTCGGATTGCAGCCTCTGTATTTCAGTATAAAAACGGCTGGACTCTCCGAGCATGTCCTCGACTGCAACTTTCATTTGCTCGATTTCGGCTTCCGCCAGGCGCAATTTGGCCCGCAGCGAGGTCTCCGAATCCATGTTGCCAGCATGCAATTCCATTGCACTAGACCTGATTCTCGCCCACTGACGGGGGCTTCGAAGTTTCCATTCATGGGCGTGTCGGGGAGCCGATTTTTATACTGTAAACCATGAATACGGGACGAGACATTATCGTCATCGGAGCTTCGGCAGGCGGGGTCAAGGCGCTGATGAAGCTCTGCGCCGTCCTGCCGGCGGATCTCGATGCTTCCGTCTTCATCGTCCTGCACCTGAACCCGTCAGGGCCCAGCTTGCTGCCCAGGCTGCTGGACCGCGTGTCTCCGCTTAAAGTGAAAGCGGCAGTCCACGGCGAGGTTCCGCAGGCCAGGCACATCTACGTCGCTCCTCCGGCGAGACATCTTCTGCTCCGATCCGGGCGCATGATCCTGAGCCGCGGGCCGGAGGAACATCATGTGCGCCCCGCAATCGATGTGCTGTTTCGTTCCGCAGCGGTGGCGTACGGTTCGCGCGTGATCGGCATGCTGCTGAGCGGCATGCTGGGGGATGGCACCAATGGGCTTATCCACATTCATCACGCTGGTGGCGTCTCGGTCGTGCAAGACCCTGCCGAGGCGCAGTGGAGCTCCATGCCGCGCCACGCGCTCAAGCACGATCATGTCGATCATTGCCTGACGATCGATCGGATGCCGGCGCTTCTGCAGCGCCTGGTACAGGAAACACCGGGCGAGAGCTCCCCGCTATCGGCCGACGTGATTTCGGAGGATGGCCTGGCCGAGCAGGACGTCGGGGACATGCGCAGCTTGAATGCGGGCGCGCATTTGGATGCGACACACCTCTCACCGGTTCGCGGCAGGGGCCTCGTATCGATCCAAGGCATCGGCCGCCAGCGCGTTGACGGCGATCCCCTCGAACGCGCGCTGGGCCTCGCGGTGCAAACGCATCGGGAACGCCGCTCGCTGTACCAGCGGATGGAAGATTCGGCCCGCGACAAGGGCTTTCGCCACGCCGAGCAGCGATGGCGGGAGATAGGTCGGGAGGCCGAGCATCTGATCAGGACGCTCGAACTCGGCATCGAAGAGCTCGTCACGCGATCAGCCGCCGCGTCGATCACCAAGGCCGGGTGAGCCGACTCAGGAATCCAGCAGCTGCCTTTCGGTGGTGTCGTGCAGCAGGGCCAGCACGACTGGCGGCGATTCCTTGCCGAAATACTGCATGCAGATTTCAGCGGGATAGCTGGCCCCGGAGGCGCTCTTGATGCGCGTTTCAAATACCACTTCGGCCTTGTCGCCTTGAACGATGGTGGCAACCAGATTCTGCACTGCGCTCGCCGGCACGTCGGGCATGAAATCGGTCAGCGCGAACTGACGCAGCTGCGCGAGGCTGTAGCCGAGTTTTTTCTCCGCGCCCTTGTTGACGAGCAGAAAACGCAGGCTCGTCGGCTCGAGAAAGTAAACCTCGTTGAGCGACTGGCCGACGAGACGGCCGAGCTGGCGCGTATATTCCTCGCGCTCGACCTGCTCGGTGATGTCCTCGGCGATCAGCACGACGCCGTGCACGGCATGGCTTTGATAGAGCAGGGGACTCAGGCGGATGCGGCAAGTCACCGAGCGGCCCCTGCGATCGACGCCGCTCAAGACGCGCTCGCTCTCGGTGTCGCCGCGCAGGATCACGTCTTGCAGGCCGTTCTCGAGCAGGTGCACGGGCAGGCCGATTTCGAGCGACAGGAATGGCTGGCCGATGACTTCGTCGGCGCGCATGCCCCAGGTGTTCTCGCTCCAGCGGTTCCACGACCGCACGGTCAAATCCGTGTCGAGCACGACGATGCCGGTATTGATGCTGCGCAGGATCGATTCCGAGTGCGTGCGATAGCGCGTGGCATCCTCGCTCTGCTGGCGCAGTTCCTCGTTGGAGGCCTCCATCTCCTCGGCCGTGGAGCGGAGCTCCTCGTTCATGGTCTCGAGCTCTTCGTTGGTCGACTGCAGCTCCTCGTTGGTGGTCTCGAGCTCCTCGTTGGTGGACTGCAGCTCCTCGTTGGTGGTTTCGAGTTCCTCGTTGGCCGACTGCAGCTCCTCGATCGTCGTCTCCAGGCTCTCCTGGGTCGCCTCGAGCTCGCGCTGGAGCTGGTCGATGCGCGTGTTGTCGATGAAGGTCAGCAGCGTGGCGTAGATGTCGCCGTTGCGTTCGATCAGCGGAACGATGTCGATCGCCAGTCGCATCGGGGTCGCCGACGGCCGCAGGAACTCCTGGCTTTCGAGATGCACCGGTTTGAGCTCGGCGCGAACCAGATCGATGCGGCTGCGCAGTTCGGAGGGCCGGTACGAGATCGGCAGATCCTGGAACGGCCGGCCGATGTCGGCTTCGCCGACTTCGAGCATGCGCCGCGCCGTCATGTTGGCGAAGATCAGCGTGCCGGCCAGGTCGACCACGAGATGGGCCGTGGGCACGTTGTCGATGATGGACTCGAGCATCTTGAGTTGCTGAGCAGGGCCGGCGTCGCGTGGATCGGCGCTCGCGAGCAGGCTGCCGCCCGCGCTGCGTCTCCACTCCTGCGGCACCTTACTGAAGATGCGGTGCCGACTGTTGAGCGGGCGAAACAACTTCGAGCGCGCAAGCTGGGTCTCGGCCTTGCCGAGGAACAGGTAGCCGTCGTCCTGCAGCGCATAGTGCAGGCGCGGCAGCACCACGTTCTGGGTATCGGTCTCGAGATAGATCAGCAGATTGCGGCAGGACAGCAGGTCGATGCGCGAGATCGGTGCGTCGAAGACCACGTTGTGGCGGCCGAAGATCACGCTCTTGCGCAACTCGCGCAGCACGACGTACGAGCCGTTGGTGTTCTCGAAGTACTTTGCGAGCAGCGCCGGCGGCACGCCTTCGACTTCGCGTTCGCCGTAGCTCGCATGTCGCGCGATGGCCAGCGCATGGTCGTCGAGATCGGTGGCGTAGATCTTCACGCGACGGCAGAACTCGTTGAGCCCGAGCGCCTCGGCGAACAGGATCGCCATCGAATACGGCTCTTCGCCCGATGCGCAACCCACGCTCCAGACCCGGATCGGCTCGTCGGGCTCGCAGCGCGCGAGGATGCGCGGCACCACCTCGTCACGCAGGATTTCCCAGGCCTCGGCATCGCGGAAGAACGAGGTGACGTTGATGAGCACCGTGTTGAGCAGCTCGACGAATTCCTGCGGATGGACTTCGAGGAAGGCCTGATAGGCGGCGAAGCTCTCGGCTCCGACTTCCTGCATGCGCAGCAGAATCCGGCGGCGCAGGCTCGTGCGCTTGTAGCCGCGAAAGTCGACGCCGCGGCTCTGCTGGATGTGGTGGATCAGATCCTCGAACTCGGGGTCGGGCTCTTCGCGACTCATGAACGACGTTTGCTCCCGTCTGCCTGACGTGTGACGGGCTGGTGGCGCTCGAACGCCGAGAGGCGCGGGAAGCGCTCCGGCCTCTTCCTGGGGCGCAAAGAGTAGCCCTGGCGCTGCATGCGCGCCAGAGCGGGAAGGCCCGGGGAACAGTCAGGTTTTCCTCAGCCCGGCGCACCGCGCAGCTCCGCGGGCACGATGCGCATCGCGTTGCGGTACTTGGTGACCGTGCGCCGGGCGACGAAGATGCCGCTGTCGCGCAGCCGCCGGGTCAGGGCGACGTCGGACTGCGCGATTCCGCCAGCGGGTTCGGCCGCGATCATTTCGCGGATCGCATTCTTCACCGCGGCCGAGGAGCCGGTGGCGCCGGTCTGGGTCTGCAGAACGCGCGGGAAGAAGTACTTGAGCTCGAAGACGCCGCGCGGCGTGGCCACGTACTTGTTGGCCGTGGCGCGCGAGACCGTCGACAGATGCAGGTCCAGGTCGTCGGCGATCTGCTTGAGCATGAGCGGCTTGAGCGCGCCGGGACCGTCGCTGAAGAACGCGCGCTGGCGCCGCACGATCGCCTCGCCGACACGCTGCAGCGTGTCGAAGCGCTGGCGCGAGTGGCGCAGCATCCAGCGCGCTTCGAGCAGCTGCTGGCGCAGCCCGGAATGATCGCGCAGTTCGCGGTGGCGCATCAGCTCGATATAGCGGCGGTTGAGGCCGATGCGCGGCACGATGCTCGGATTGACCTGGGTCTTGAGCGCACGTCCGTCGTCGGTGACGACGAGATCGGGCTCCACGTATTCCTCGCCCACCGGCGCGAAGCGCAGGCCCGGCTTGGGATCGAGCGTGCGGATGATGCGATGCGCCTCGTGCACTTCGCCCGTCGTCACGCCGTAGCGCGAGGCGAGCAGGGCGTAGTCGCGCAGGGCGAGCAGCTCGAGCCCGCTCGCGACGATCCGCGCGGCCAGCGGGTTCTCGCATCCGCGCGCGCGCAGCTGCAGGCGCAGGCACTCGGCGAGATCGCGCGCGGCGATGCCACTGGGATCGAAGCTCTGGACGATGCGCAGCGCGCCCAGCAACTCCTGCGCGTCGACATCGCTGTCGGCCGCCTCGGCGATCGGGTCCAGATCGTCGCGCAGATAGCCGTCGTCTTCGAGCGATTCGATGATGATCAGCGCGCCGAGCCGGTCGCGGTCGCTCATCGGCTGCGCCCACAGCTGATCGCGCAGGTGTTCACGCAGCCCGCGTGGGGGCTGCGCGGTGGCGAACGGATCGTATCGGGCATCGGCGAACGCTGCGAGCGGCTGCTCACGAAACCAATCGTCTTCGCGCAGGAGCTCGGTTTCCTGCGGCGAGTCCTCGGTTTCGGTGGGAGCTTCGGCGTCGGAATCATCCCGAGCCGTATCCGAGGCGGCGTCCTCGCCGGTCGGTTCCTCGAGGAAAGGGTTGCTTTCGAGCGCCTCGCGAATCGCGACGGCGAGTTCGATCGACGACATCTGCAAAAAGCTCACGGCATGCTGCATCGCAGGCGAAAGCGCGAGGGATTGCCGTGCGTACAGCGACATCGATGCCGAGCTCATGATGAGAAGTCTCCTATGGACCTTGGTCAGGCCCATAGGGGCAATCCACATGCCATCGGCGGCGCTTCAAGTCATTGCTCTTGAATCGGAAAAAATGCCTGTTCGGATTGAAGCGAACGCCCTGGCGAAGCGGCTTTCCGAGTCAGTTTTACAAAGCCGGTGGCCGGCGGGGCCGCTCGGGCAGGCGATGTTTCCGGGCGCGCAGGTGCAGAACGCATCGATGCATCGGCAAGGCCGCGCGAATTGCGCCGGTGCACCGGCTCGCGCGGCTCCGAGCTCAGGCGATGTTGCGACGCTCCCAGGCCAGCGCAGCACTGGACTCCGTGCGGGCGAGTCCGCGCATCTGCTCGGGCGGCTGCGCGAGTCCGATGCGATCGCTGTAGTCGCGCGGCTCGGGCTTGTTCCGCTCGCGCGACTGCGGGCCTGCCGCACTCGCGCTGACGACGTCGAGCACGGTGACGCCCGCCACGGCGGCGAGACCCACCGCTCTGCCGCGGCCGGGACGCGCCGCCGCGAGCGTGGCCAGATCGAGCACATCGCCGGCGACGCGAGCCCACAGCCAGGCACTGCGGTGACGGCCCGACAGCAGGCCCAGGCCCGCGCCGATCTCGCGCAGGCCGTAGAGCTGCAGCAGCGTCGAACGGCCACGCAGGCCGAGGCGGTTCGCGAGCAGGGCGGGCGCAAGCAGTTCGGCCGCACCGAGCGCGAGGCTGAACCAGCCCAGGGCGCCCGCCGAGCGATCGGGGCTTACGGGAAGCTTGGTCATCATGGATGCTCCCATCAGGGCTTCAGCACGACTTTGATGCAGCTGTCTTCCTTGTCGCGGAAGGTCTTGTACAGGCCAGGGCCTTGTTCGAGCGGGGCGGTGTGGGTGATCACGAACGACGGATCGATCTGGCCTTCGACGATGCGGCGCAGCAGATCGTCGGTCCAGCGGTTCACATGCGTTTGACCCGTGCGCACGGTGAGGCCCTTGTTCATGAGCGCACCGAACGGCAGCTTGTCGACGAGCCCGCCATAGACGCCCGGCACCGACAGGATGCCGGCCGGCCGGCAGACGTAGATCATTTCGCGAAGCACGTGCGGCCGGTCGGTTTCGAGCATCACGGCCTGCTTGGCGCGATCGTAGAGGCTGTCGAGCGAGCGCGTCGCATGCGATTCGAGGCCGACGGCGTCGATGCACTTCTCCGGCCCTTTGCCCTGCGTGAGTTCGTTGAGCCGGTCGAGCACGCTCTCGTTGTCGAAGTTGATCGGAATCGCGCCGCCGGCCGCGGCCATGCTCAGGCGCTCGGGCACGCGATCGATGCAGATCACCTGCCTGGCGCCCATCAGCACGGCGGATCGCACGCAGAACTGTCCGACCGGGCCGGCGCCCCAGATCGCGACCGTATCGGTGGGTTCGATCTCGCAGGCCGCGGCGGCCTGCCAGCCGGTCGGAAAGATGTCGCCGAGGAACAGCACCTGTTCGTCGGTCAGCCCATCGGGAATCTTCACGGCGCTCGCATCGGCGAAGGGCACGCGCACGTACTCGGCTTGGCCGCCCGCGTAGCCGCCGGTCAGATGGCTGTAGCCGAACAGGCCGGCCGTGCTGTGGCCGAACACCTTGTCGGCCATTTCCTTGTTGCGATTGCTGCGCTCGCAGACCGAGAAGTTGCCGCGCTTGCACTGCTCGCATTCGCCGCAAATGATCGTGAACGGAATCACCACGCGGTCGCCGACCCTGAGCCGCTTGTTGTCGGATCCGACTTCGACGACTTCGCCCATGAACTCGTGGCCCATGATGTCGCCATGCTGCATCGTCGGCATGAAGCCGTCGTAGAGATGCAGGTCGGAGCCGCAGATCGCGCAGCTGCTCACCTTGATGATGACGTCGCGGCCGTGCTCGATGGTCGGGTCGGGAACGGTGTCGTAGCGAATGTCCTTCTTTCCGTGCCAGCAGAGTGCTTTCATGTGATTGTCCTTGGGTTGGAACGAGAGCCGCGGTTTACCGCAAGCGGCGTTCCCGATGCCGCGCCGCGTTCAGTGGCGCGTCTTGCGCGCGGGCTGATCCAGCTTGCGCATGCCGCGGGCGACCGCCTGATCGGGAATCACATTGCTGACCGCGTCCATGATCCTGTTCTGCAGTCCGCTGACGATCGCCGGGCGGCCGGCCATGAGCGCCTCGTAGCCGTCGCGCGCGACCGCATCGGCGGGGCCGAGCTTGTCGTGCTGCACGGCCCACATGTCCTCGGCACCGGCCTTGTTGAAGAAGTCGGTATCCGTCGCGCCGGGGCGCAGCGCCGTCATCGTCACGTTGGTGCCCTTGAGCTCATCGATGACCGACTGGGTGAAGTTGTAGACGAAGGCCTTGGTGCCCGCGTAGACGGCCTGGTAGGGCGAGGGCGTTTTGCTGACCATCGAGGCGAGTTGCAGGATGCGACCGCTGTCGCGTGCGAGCATGTCGCGCAGGAACAGCTTGGTCAGCACCACGAGCGTGGTGACGTTGAGCTGGATGATGCTGAGCTCCTGATCGAGCGCGGTCTCCGCGAATCTTCCGTACGCCCCTTGCCCTGCGTCATTGACGAGATAGTCCACGGTAATGCCTGCGGCCCTGATCTCGTCGTAGAGCTCCTGCGCGGCTTCGGGACGGAACAGGTCCTTGGCGATGATCGTGACGTGCACGCCGCAATCACGCTTGAGCTCACGCGCGATGCGTTCGAGCATCGGCGCCGTGCGGCTGACGAGCACGAGATCGTGGTCGTCCCTGGCGAACAGCTTGGCGAGCTCGTAGCCGATGCCGCTGCTGGCACCCGTGATCAGGGCGGTCTGGCGGGTCGTGATGGACTTGGTTTTCATGTGCGCGGGTCCGTGTCGAATGTAAGCCGCTCATCAGCATCCGCCATGCCCGGCCGAGCGATTCGCCGGCTCGAGGGTCTGCGCGAAGCCCCGGTTCGCTCGATCCCCTGCGTGCCTGCGCGCCTGTGGAAACAGCTCCGTTCAGTCCAAGCTCATTTCAAGACGGTTATTCATCCGCTCATCATCTTGTTATCGAATCACGGAGGAACTGTGCGGGCACTCGTAATCGAAGACGACGTTAAGCTGAGAGACAACATTTCGGGCTGCCTGGCCGAGGCCGGATTCGAGGTCATCGGCGCGCACGATGGCCGCAGCGGAATCGACGTGGCGACGCAGGACGGCATCGACGTCGCGGTCGTCGACGTGGGCCTTCCGTACGTGTCGGGCATCGACATCATTCGCCAGGTGCGGCGCGCCGGACGTGCGTATCCGGTGCTGATCCTGACCGCGCGTGACGGCTGGCATTCGAAGGTGGAAGGGCTGGAAGCCGGAGCGGACGACTATCTGGTCAAGCCGTTCCAGAAGGAGGAGCTCGTCGCCCGCGTCAAGGTGCTGCTGCGCCGTTCGAACACGCAGACCAAGTCGGTGCTGCAGAGCGGTCCGTATGCACTCGATACCGCGGCGAAGTCGGTCAGCGTCAACGGCCAGCCCGTGGAGCTGACGAGCTACGAATACAACCTGCTCGAGCATCTGGTCACGCATGCGGGCAAGGTGCTGTCCAAGGATGCGCTGTCGAATTTTCTCTACGGCGGCGACGAAGAGCGCGACAGCAACGTCATCGAGGTTTTCGTGCGACGTCTTCGCAAGAAGCTCGATCCGGATGGATCGATCTCGCCGATCACCACGTATCGCGGCTCGGGCTACAGCTGGGAAGTCGAGCGTCCGCAGGAGGAGCGCTCGGCGGACAAGACTTCGGGTCTCATGGCCAATCGCGAGGCGGTCGTCTGATCGCAGGACACTTGAGCTCAGTTGAAGAAAGCCGCTCTCCGGAGCGGCTTTTTTTTGTGGATCAGCTGGCCGCGCGTATGCGGACGGGAATGGACTTGGCGGCCGGAACCTTGCTGGCTTGCGCGTGATGCCATAGAGGAATCAGGGCATTGAGCTCGGGGTAGTAACCCGCGCAGCAACCCGACGGAATGTCGTAGGCGACGACGCGAAGCCCGCAGATTTCCCGCGTGATCCCATCGTGCGCCCACGTGCTCGCGGTGACGAGCGCGCCGGCGGCCAAGCCGAGCCTCTCGATATCCGCGATGTTCATCAGCAACACCATGCGCGTGCCGACGATGCCGCGGAAGCGATCGTCGTAGCCGTAGACCGTGGTGTTGAACTGATCGTTGCTGCGCAGCGTGATCAGACGCAGAACCTGCGTACGCGCATCGAGCGGCATGTCCGGATCGGTGTCCAGCGACTGCGGCGCGAAGAAGTTCGCTTTTTGGCTGTCGGTTTTCCATTTGCGCTCGCGAGCCGGCAGCGGACGATGGAAGCCTCCGGGTTCCCACAGTCGATCATTGAAGCCGTGGAAAATTTCCGGATACGTCGCCGCGATCGCATCGCGAATCTTCGAATAGTCGCTGCTCCAGGCGACCCAATCGATGTTCGGATTCGCAGCCAGCGTCGCCTGCGCAATGCCGGCGACGATCGCGGGTTCGGATTTCACGAGCGGGCCGGGCGGTTCGACCTGTCCGCGTGAGCCGTGCATGCAGCCGGTGCTGTCTTCGACCGACACCACCTGTTCGACTCCGCTCTGTCGATCGATGTCGATGCGCCCGAGGCAGGGCAACAGGTAGGCGATCTCACCGTGGATCACGTGGCTGCGATTGAGCTTGGTGGCGATCTGCACGGACAGTCGCAGGCGCCGCCAGGCCGGTTCCATCACCTGTGTATCCGGAATCGCGCGCATGAAGTTTCCGCCGAGCGAAAGAAACGCGCGCACCGAGCCGTCGAGCATGCCTTCGCAGGCTTCGACCGTGTTGAGTCCCTTGCGCATCGGCGGTTCGAAGCCGTAGAGCTCGCGCAGCTTGTCGTTCGGCACCATCTCGGGCTTCTCGGTGATGCCGACGGTGCGCTGGCCTTGCACATTCGAATGCCCGCGCACCGGACATACGCCGGCGCCGGGCTTGCCGATCATGCCGCGCAGCAACAGCAGGTTCGTGATCATGTGCACGTTCTGCACGCCGAGCCGATGCTGTGTGAGTCCCATCCCGTAGACGCCGATGACCTTGTCGGCCTTGGCGTAGACGCTTGCGGCCTCCGTGAGCGCGGCGCGCGACAGGCCGCTCGCGGCTTCGATCTCGTTCCAGCCCGTGCCGCGCACGCAGTCGGCGTAGGCTTCGAAGCCCTGCGTGTGCGTGGCGATGAAATCGACGTCGAGCACGCGCGGTTCGCCAGCCGCGCGCGCGCGGTCGTCGAGCTCCAGCAGGACCTTGCTGATGCCGAGAATGGCCGCGGTGTCGCCGCCGGCCTTGACCGCATGGTATTGCGAGCTGATGCGTGTGGCCGGCGCGCCGAGCATCTGCAGCGGCGATTGCGGATTGCGGAAGCGTTCGAGCCCGCGTTCCTTCAGCGGATTGAATGTGATGATCGGCACGCCGCGCCGCGCAGCCTGCTGCAGATCGTGCAACAGTCGCGGACTGTTGCTGCCGACGTTCTGGCCGAAGAACAGGATGCAGTCGGTCTGGTTGAAATCGTCGAGCGTGCAGGTGCCCACCGGCACGCCGATGCTCTGCGCAAGGCCCACCGATGTGCTTTCGTGGCACATGTTCGAGCTGTCCGGCAGGTTGTTGTTGCCGTAGAGCCGGGCCATGAGCGCCCACAGGTAGGCCGTCTCGAGCGAGGCGCGGCCCGATGCGTAGAACACCGCGCTCTGCGGATCGAGCGCGCGCAGTTCGGCGCCGATCTCCGCGAAAGCCTGTTCCCAGCTCACGGGCAGATAGCGATCGCTGCCCGCGTCCCAGCGCAGAGGCTCGGTCAGGCGGCCCTGCGCTTCAAGCTCGTAGTCCGACCACTGTTCGAGCTCGCTCAGGCGGTGTTGCGCGAAGAACTCCGCGCCGACACGCTTGGGCGTGATCTCCCAGGCCGTCGCCTTGGCGCCGTTCTCGCAGAACTCGAGCGCGTGCGGCTTGGCCGGTTTGGCCCAGGCGCAGCTCACGCAGGCGAAGCCCTTGGGGCGGTTCTGCTCGATGAGGGTTTTTGCGCCCTCGATGTAGACCCGCTCGTGCCGCAGGATCTGGTTGACCGATTTCGCCGATCCCCAACCGCCCGCGGGGCCAGTGTAGGGTTTGAAAGAAGGCTTGCGCGTCTTGCCGGGCATGCTCAGCTCCCGTCCGGGCCACAGGGCGCGAGGCAGGTGCATCGCGCTCCGCCACTCGAATGCCACGTGCCCAGAAGACCGACAGCAAGCTTGGCTGATGCGCCGTCCATGAGGTTTCCCGCAGCTCTCGAATGGACATTCACGGTAGAAGCGAACAACAAGACCGCGCGTGAATCGGGTAGCGCGAAATATGGATCGGATCTGCGCGCCTGGCCGATCGACTCGGGAGCTTCACGGTTGCCTCGAGGCGTAATAGGCGGCGACGGCGTCGATGTCGGCGTCTTCGAGCCCTGATGCGACCGGCTGCATGAGATGCGCATGATCGCTGCCTCCGCGTCGCTGCTGCTTGAACAGGCGCAGTTGCTGCGCGAGGTACTCCGCAGGCTGGCCCGAGAGCGTCGGAATCCTCGCGCTGCGCGGGCGGTTCGGCTCATGGCAACTGCCGCAGGCCGGCACACGCCGATCGCGCAGGCCCTCGTCTGCGATGCGGGATCCGCGCTGCACGTCGCCTTCGCCGTCGCCGATGTCGTGATCGACGGATGTCGCGGGCAGCGCCGCGTAGTGATCCGCGAGCTGCCGCAGCGTGCCGTCCGACAGTCCGGCCAGCGCCGATTGCATCGCGCCCCCCTGTCGTCGGCCCGATGCGTAGGCACGCAGGCTTTCGAGAAGATACGCACGCTGCTGTCCGGCGAGGCGCGGAAACGCACCGTCGCGGCCATTGCCGTGTTCGCCATGACAGCGCGCGCAGACGTCGACGGTGTCACGCAGATCCTCGGGCGCGGCGACCGGCGTGCGTTGCTGCGGTGAGCCGAACACCAGTTCTTCATAGCGTTCGCTGGACATCGTGCCGAGCTCGCGCAGAAAGCTCACCATGTCCCAGACTTCGTCCTCTCGGCTCGCTGCGGGCCAAGCCGGCATCGCGGTGTACTTGACGCCCTTGTGCACGATCCAGAACAGCTGCTGATCGCTCCATTCGCCGACTTTCGAAGCCAGCGAAGGCGTGGGCGGGGTCATCGCCAGCGAGAACGGCGCCTGTGGACGCCCCGGAGCGCCGTGGCAGAGCACGCAGCTGAGCTCGTAGGCGCCGGCGCCGCGCAGCAGGCGCTGGCGTGTGGCGGCGGGCGGCTGCTCGGCCGGCGCTCTGAGCGAAACCGAACGCTGCATCGTGTAGTGCAGAAACCAGTCGGTGATGCGCCAGTGCCCGTCGCTCGCCGCGATCGGAACCAGGCCGGAGGCCGCGATGAGCAGGGCGAGTGCGCCCGCCGGAAACAGCGCGGCGATGGCGAGCAGGCCGAGCCGCTGCCACGGCTTTTCGGCGAGCCAGAGCAGCAGGCGTCTCATATGCGCAACTCGCGGGTCACGTGCGGGCGCAGCAGGCCCGCGAGCAGCCATAGCGCACCGATCGCGTAGCTGATGCCGCCGGCCAGCAGCATGATCACGCCGCCCAGGTGCTGATCCTGCAGCGCGTCGAGACCGCCGCCCGCGGTGTGCGCGTGTCCGTGCGAATACAGCGTGCGCGGCGTCAGCGCGAGCAGGGCACCGAGCAGGGTCATGTGCATCGAGGTCATCAGCAGCCCGGCGATGCCACTACCGGCGCGCAGGCGACGCGTCGATCGCTCGCCGCCGCAGGCCGACAGCCAGACCAGCAGGCTCGCGAGCAGGAACGAGCCTTGTTCGAGCGTCTTGCCGATCGCGTCGTGTCGGGCGTAGTGGTGCAGCAGCGGCGCATGCCAGGCCCAGACGATGACGAGTTCGAGCGCCGAGGCAGGCAGCGGTGCGAGCAGCCAGGCCCAGCGCAAGGCGGGATCGAAGTGCGAACCTGCGAGGCCGATCGCGATCAGTGGGGCGGCGACGGCGACCACGCTCATGTGCATGAGCATGTGCGCGGTGAAGGCCGGCAGCGCGTCGAGCAGGCTCGTGCACCAGACCAGCGTGAGCACGCCGCATCCGCACAGCGTGACTGTGAGCCTCATCCGCATTGCGGGAAGAACAGCGCGGGCAGGGCGACGAAGATCGTCGCGAGTGCGGACAGGCCGCTCAGCAGCACCGTCGCGAAACCGAGCGAACGATGGCGATCGAGCGCAGTGGGCTCGTCGAACGGCAGCGCCCCCGGAACGCGCCGATGCCGGCGCAGGCCCGAGCGTGCGGTCAGCGCGATGCCGATCAGCGCAAGCAGCGTGTAGACGACGATCGCCCAGCGCGCGGGCGCGAGCGTGGCCGCGAGTCCGGCCTTGGCGCACCAGATGGACGCGGTCAGATAGCAGGCCAGGAAGTGCAGGGCCCACAACGCCGGCGCGACGATGAGCCGCCACAGGCTCTCGTGATGCTCGGGCAGACGATGCGCGTGCGGATCGGGCGTCATGGCGTCGACACGGACAGTTCCGGAAACCCGGCGATCACGGCCACGGTGACGAAGATCGTGATCGCGAGGAAATGCCAGTACAGCGTGACGTTGTGGATGTCGATGTCGTAGCGCGCAGTCATGCGCCCGGCCGCGCGCCGGGCGATGCAGTACAGCAGCATGATGAGCCCGATCGCGATGTGGACACCGGCCCAGATCACCATGAGCCAGACCACGGCCGGATAGACGTGTGCGCTCGGGTCCATGTCGTGGCTCAGCGGGGCCGCGAGCAGCGCCGCCAAGCCCGCGAGGCTCAGCAGCGCAGCGGTGATCATCGCCGCGTAATAAGCGGCTGCCCGATCGGCCGAGTTGAAAGCGCGCGCAGCGATCACCAGCAGCCAGGCGCTCAGCAGGCAGGCCGCGCCCGTGAGCGGCCACAGCAGGCCCGGCCCGGCGATGTCGCGCGGCGGAAAGTCCGCATGCAGCGTCCAGTAGAAGAAGTAGCCGAACACCAGGCTCGCGAACGCGGTCATGTCGCCGACCAGGGTGATGAACATCGCCCACCAGCCGGCCGAGGTCGGTCCCGAGACATAGATCGGCAGGCGCAGGCCGCGGCCGACGTCCTTCTCGTCCTGCTCGGGAATCAGTGCGGTGCCGGTCCACAGCCAGTACAGGATGCTCGCGAGCGCAAGCACCGCACTGGTGCCGGCCGCCCACCACCAGTGATAGGTCGTGAAGATGAAGACACCGCCGGTAGCCGCGGCCGCGACCATCGAGATCGCGGTGGGCCCCGGCGTGCGCAGGCATTGCACAGGCTGCGCGTCGATCGTCGTCGTCACCAGCGTTTCGCGCTTGCCCTCGGGTGCATCGGCCAGATACCAGCGGCCTTCGGCGACTTCGCGCGCGAGCGCCGGCTGGTCCCACAACGGATAGCGGCTCTCGATCTGCGGAATGCTGCGCACGCCCCAGTCCCGATTCGGAATCGGCTCGGCCCATTCGAGCGTGCCGGCCTTCCATGGATTGTTCGGCACCGGCTTGTGCTTGCGTCCCCACGGCCAGAGCATGTCCCAGACGAAGATCGCGATACCGAGTGCGAGCACGAACGAGCCGATCGTCGAGACCAGATTGAGCGCGTCGAAGCCGATGCCCGGCGCATAGGTGTAGACGCGCCGCTGCATGCCCGCGAGCCCGGTCACGTGCATCGGCAGGAACGCCACGTTGAAGCCGACGAACATGAACCAGAACGCGATCTTGCCGAGCTTCTCGGAGAGCAGGCGATTGGCCGCGATCGGGAAGAAATAATGGAACGCGGCGATGATCGGAAACACCATGCCGCCGATCAGCACGTAGTGCAGGTGGGCGACGACGAAGTAGGTGTCGTGCGCCTGGAAGTCGAACGGCGCGAGCGCCACCATCACGCCGGTCAGGCCGCCGAACACGAAGATCGCCAGAGCGCCTGCGACGTAGAGCATCGGCACGCTGCGCACGAAACCGCCGCTCAGGATCGTCGCGAGAAAGCAGAAGATCTGCACGCCGGTCGGAATCGCAACGGCCTCCGACGCGGCGCTGAAGAAGGCGAGCGAAATGCCCGGCATGCCCGTCGTGAACATGTGGTGCACCCACAGGCCGAAGCTGATGAAACCGGTGCCGACGGCCGCGAGCACGATCCAGGTGTAGCCCACCAGCGGCGTGCGCGCGAAGGTCGGCACGATCATCGCGACGAGCCCGATCGCCGGCAGGAACACGATGTAGACCTCGGGGTGGCCGAAGATCCAGAACAGGTGCTGCCAGAGCAGCGGGTCGCCGCCGCGCGACGGATCGAAGAACGGCCAGTCGAGCAGGCGTTCGAACTCGAACAGCAGATCACCGACGATCAGCGGCGGAAACGCGAACAGGATCATGCCGGCGACCACGAGCAGATACCAGGCATACAGCGGCATCATGTGGATGCGCATGCCCGGCGGCCTGCACTTGAGGATGCCGACCATCAGTTCGACCGCCGCGGCGATCGAGGCGACTTCGATGAACGACAGCCCGAGCATCCAGATGTCCGGACCCAGGCCGGGCGAATACTGCGTCGCGAGCGGTGGATACATGAACCAGCCGCCGTCGGGCGCGGCACCGAAGAAGATCGAGCCGCAGACGAACACGCCGCCGATCAGAAAGCTCCAGTAGCCGTAGGCCGACAGCCGCGGAAACGGCAGATCGCGCGCCATCAGCATCTGCGGCAGGATCAGGATCGAGAAGGCTTCGAAGATGGGCACCGCGAACAGGAACATCATCACCGAGCCGTGCAGCGTGAAGGCCTGGTTGTAGGTGTCGGGCGAAAGAAAGTCGTTGCCGGGCAGGGCGAGCTGCACGCGCATGAGCAGGGCGAGCACGCCTGCGAACAGAAAGAACGCGAAGGCCGTGAGCGTGTACCAGACGCCGACCTGCGAGTTGTTGACCGACAGCCAGTAGCGCCAACCCTTGGCCACTTCCCAGACCGCCTGCAGACGCGCTTCCTGCGCGCGCTGACGCTCGATGTCGGCGGAGTCGGATGCGTTCATTGAAGGCGGCTCAGGTAGTGCGCGATCGCCTCGATCTCGTCGGGCGGCAGCATCGCGTAGTTCGGCATCAGCACGCCGGGCTTGGCTTGCGTGGTGTGCGTGATCCAGCGCGTCAGTGCGGCCGCGTCCATCGGCAGGATGCCGGCACCGAGGCTCAGTCGCCCTCCGACGTGCGTCAGATCGGGGCCGATGAAACCTGTGGCCTGCGTGCCTCTGATCGTGTGGCAGGCTCCGCAACCGTTGGCGACGAAGGCGTCGAAGCCCTTGCCGGTTTGCGTGATCGCGGGCGCGGCCTGCGCATGCTTCCAATGCTCGAATTCGTCGCGCCGCATGACCACGGCCTTGAACAGCATCTGCGCATGCGCGGTTCCGCAATACTCGGCGCAGACGCCGTTGAACACGCCGAGCTGCGTCGCCCTGAGCGAATAGCGGTTGCGCCGGCCCGGAATCATGTCGAGCTTGCCGCCGAGCGACGGAATCCAGAACGAGTGAATGACGTCCGGACTCACGAGCTCGATATCGATGCGCCGGCCGAGCGGCAGGCGCACTTCGTTGGCGGATTCGATGCTCGTGCCGTCGGCCGACACGTAACGCACGCGCCACCACCAGCGCTCGCCCGAGACTTCGATGCGATCGGCCGATTCGTCACGCGTCGGCGCATGCAGGCCCGGCATCGTCGACAGGCCCCAGATCAACAAGGCCGCCAGCACGATACTGGGGAACGCCACGCCGCCGCCGATCACCCAGAAGCTCACATGACGGCCATGCCGGCGCTCGGGCCGCAGCAGCATCGCGTAGACCGCCAGGCCCATGACGAGGGTCCAGATCAGGCCCGCGCCGCCGATCATGACCCAGAACTGGCGGCCTATCGTCGCCGCATCCTCGCCGGCGTGGACGAAGCTCGATTGCGGCCCGTCGCAGCCGCTCAGCAGCAGGACGACGCACAATATCGAGCACGGCGTTGCGCACAGTCGGCGGGCGGCAAAAGCCGGTGGAATCCATTCCATGTTTCGGGCTCGCAGGCGAGCCGGCATGATGCGCGTCGAAGCTGTCTGACCGCCTAACGCTCTCGCGGCAGGGTGGCGAACCGCGGGGCAGGGAGTCGAGCGTCGAGCCGCGTTCTAGGCTGTCTGCAGGCTGCGCACCATGCGCGCGTGTTCCCGACGATAGCGCTTGGCCAGGCGCATCTTGAGGGCATCGTCGAGAATCTTTCCCGAAGACTGGAAGAACTTCTTCTCTTCTTCGCGCAGGTGATGGTGAACCTTGTGGGAGAGCTGCTTGGCGGTGGCCATCCACGATGCGCCCGAATGATCGGTGACTTGCAGGTCTTCGACGAGTTCGTCCATCTGATGATGTTCGTGCAGCGCGTGCCGTGCGGGCGAAAGTCCACGATCGTCCATCAGGATCGGAACGTACAGATGACGCTCTTCGGCCGCCGCGTGGGCGGCCAGCTCGATGCGCAGCGCGGTGAATATCGACAGGCGGTCCGCCGTGTGCGGCTTGGAACGCAGCAGCTGACGACACAAGGCGCGCTGCCGCTCGTGGCTCTCGCGAAGCGCATCGAATATCGATTCGGTCGGGCGCGCCGGAGTGGTTGTGGGAGCCTTTTTTACCGTCGATGCGCGCATGGTTTCCTCGTTGGTTAAGCTTGCAATGGCGCAATCAGAAAGCCCGGGCGATGACTCGTGTCTGAACATTGTCCAGCATTGGGTGCGTTCGGCCCGTGGCGCGCTAACATCGCCACCACGTCACTGCGAGTTTCTTCAATGCCAGCGTTCAAGGTCATTACCGTCGGCGGCACCATCGACAAGGTGTATTTCGATGCCGCGAGCCAGTTCGAGATCGGCGATCCGCAGATTCTTCGTGTGCTGGCCGGCGCGGGTGTCGTCGATTTCGTGGTCACGCCGCTCATGCGCAAGGACAGCCTGCAAATGGACGACACCGACCGCGAGGCCGTTAGACAGGCCGTGCTCGCGAGCGCCTGCGATCGCGTGCTGGTGACGCACGGAACCGACACCATGGCCTTGACGGCCCGGCACCTCGGCGACGTCGGCGCCAGAACCGTCGTCTTCACCGGCGCCATGCAGCCGGCGCGCTTTCACGAGACCGATGCCATCTTCAACATCGGCTTCGCGCTCGGAACCCTGATGAGCGCAGCGCCCGGCGTCTACCTGACGATGAATGGCCGCGTGTTCGATCCGCACAAGGTGCGCAAGAATCGAGATCAGGGCCGGTTCGAGGATGCGGGTTGATCTGAAGTCCGTCGATCGGCGGCTTGTCTGAAGTATTCGAAGATGTTCGCGAATATTTGTAACGCGTGACGGTAAAGCCTGAGAAATGCCCGAGATCCAAAATGGCCGATAATTAAAGCTATCGGCCATTGTGGATTTCAGTTAAGCTCATTTCAGACCGTCAACAGGCTTCCCATGCATCAGACAGACACTCCTCAGAACTCAAGCGCCCGCCAGGATCTGGTTCTGGCCCCAGGCGACGGTGATCGCGTCGAGATCATCGCTTCCGCGCCGCCGGCGGTCATCGGCGAGCGGCTCGCCGCCGTGATTCCGTTCTTCAACGGCTACGCGCCGAACACGCGACGGTCCTTGATGACGAGCTGGAAAGTCTGGGCGGAGTTCGCGCTGGGCGAAGGCATTCCGATCTTTCCGCCCACGCTCGCGCACATCGAGCGCTTTCTGCTGGCGGGCATCGCCAACGGCCGCAAGCGCGCAACGCTCGACCAGTACCTGTTCGCCATCGACCAGCTGTTCCAGTTCGCCGGGCTCGACAATCCGATGAAGGCCAAGAATGGCCGGATGCTGTGGAAACAGTTGCAGAACGACCACGGGCTCGACGAGGAGCAGGACAAGAAGCAAGGCCTGCTGCTGGAAGATCTGGAGCGGATTCTGGCCGTGGTCTCGGGAGACGAGCCCGCCGCCGTGCGGGATCGCGCCCTGTTGCTGGTGGCTTACGAATCGATGACGCGCCGCTCCGAAGTCGCCGCGATGAAGGTCGAGAAACTGGAGTTCAAGCGAGACGGCTCCGGCGCCATCAAGCTCGGCAAGACCAAGACCGACCAATCCGGCAAGGGCGCTCGCCTGCCGCTCACGGCCGAGGCGATGAGTCACCTCGACGCCTGGCTCAAGCTCGCCAACATCAGTGATGGCCCGATCTGGCGGTCGGTTCCGGCGCGCTGGAGCGGAAAAAAGCCGCTGGTGAAGCCCTTGGAGGCGCGCGAAGTCGCCCGGATCCTGAAACGCCGGGCCCAGCAGGCCGGGCTGAATCCGGCGGTGTTCGCCGGCCACAGCACTCGAATCGGCGCTGCGGAGGACCTCGTCGCGGATGGCGCGACCGATGCGCAGGTGATGCAGGCGGGCCGCTGGAAATCGTCGACGATGGTAGCCCGATACACCAAGCATTTGCGCGACAGCGACAACGCGATGATGCGGTTTCGCGCCAAGCGCGGCCGGCTGGACGGAGAGTCGTAAACCGCAGCGCCTCGCTCTATCGGGTTTCAGTCGATCAGCCCGAGATGCCGCGCGATCGCGATCGCCTGCACGCGATTGTTGATCTGCAGCTTCTCGAAGATGTTGCGCAGATGCCATTTGACCGTGTTGATCGAAACCGACAGTCGATCGGCCAGATCCTTGTTCGAAAGCCCGTTGGCGACATGGCGCAGCAGCTTTTTCTCGCGCTCGGTCAGCGTGTCGACGAGCGCCGGATCGAACTCGCGCGCAAGGCCGCTGGCGGTGTTGCCGGCCGTCGCAATGGCGCCGGCCTGCCTGAGCAGGTGATCGAGGTCGGCGATCAGGCGATCGCGCTGCGGCAGGTCGGGCAACTGCGTCATCGACGACCGTACTTCGCGCATGAGCCTGAGCGCCGGTTGACGCTCGTCGATGAATGCGCGAACGAACTCACGCTGAGAGCCGAGCTCCAGGGCTTCGAGCAAGCAGCGCCGCGCCGCATTGACCTTGTTTTCCGCATTGAGCGAAATCGCCAGCAGCAGCGTGAGCTTGAGCTCGCGCCGGCGTCGCCGGCTCAGCTTGGCCTCGCGGATCTGCGATTGCAGCAGCACGCGCGCGCTGGTGTGCCGGCCCGTATAGATCAGATAGCGAGCCTGCGTGATCGTGCGCGCCTCGGTTTCGCCGGCGTGGAAGATCAGCTCGTCGCGATTGACGCGATCATGTTCGGGATCGAATTCGCGCAGCCGTCGCTCGGCCTTGTCGAGGTCTCCGCTCAGCGTCGCCTGGCGCACGTACTCGGCGCGCGCGTAGCTCACCAGCCGCTCGAACGAATGCCGATAGCCGAGATAGAGCAGGCGCTCGAGCACCTCCTCCGCCTCGACCTCATCGCCGCGCAGATGCGCGATGCGCGATTGCGTGAGCAGGATCACCGCGAGCGGATCGACGATGGCCTGCTGTTCGGCCAGCGAGGCGTAGTCGTGGATCAGCGTCTGCGCGTCTTCGAGGCGGTTCTGCTCGTAGTAGCCTTCGGCCAGATACGCCGCGATCACCGATCCCGCGCTGCCGGTCCCGGCCATGCCCTCTTCGGTATGACGCAGCGCCGCCGTGAGCCCGCGCACTGCATCGCCGACCCTGCCCTGCTGGCTCAGCGTCATGCTGTAGATGGCTTCTTCGTAGGCCCGGCCGAACAGATGGCCATCGCGGTCGTGCAAGGGCCGCGCGCGTTGCATCAGCGTGCGCGCTTCTTCATGTTCGCCGCGGCCGATCAGGTACATCGAGCGCGCATTGAGCGCGACCGCATACAGCGAGCCATGCTGCTCGTCGAGCCGCTGCATGGCTTCGAGCGCGACCTCGCCCATGGTCTCGATGCGATCCTGGGCCGCGAGCACGAACAGCCTCGCATGATCGTGCAGGCCCGGCGGTGGACGCTGCCCGGCCGCCGCGTTCTGCCACAGCCGCTGGCGCGCATCGATGAGCCGGTTGGCCTTGTCGAACGAGCGGCGAAAGCCGTAAGCGATGATCGCATCGCTCGCGAGCTGCTCGTGGCGCAGCAGGATTTCGGCGGGAAACTGATCGGCGTAGCGCTCGATCAATCCCAGCCGCTCCTCGGCGACGAGCCGGGCGATGATGCCGTCGAGCAGTTGCGCGGCCGCATCGAGCTCACCGGCGTTTAGGTGATGCTGGATCGCGAGTTCGCGCAGCCCGTGCTCGGCGTACCACTGGGCGACGCGGCTGTATCGCTGGCGCAGCTCCTGATCGGAGCTCTCGGTACGCAGGCGTGCGAGCAGAAAATGCCGGAACAGGTTGTGGAAGCGGAACCAGTGCCGTTCGAGATCGGTGTGCATCAGGAACAGGCCGGCGCGCTCGATCTCGGCGAGCTGCGCACGGCCTTCGCGCGAGCCGGTGATGTGCTCGACGAGCGCCGGGCTGATCTTCTCGGGCACGCTGAGTTCGAGCAGCAGGGACTGCAGCTGCGGGCTCAGGTCCTCGAAGACTTCCGAAGCGAGGAAATCGATCAGCTCGGGCGTCACGCCCTTGCCGGAGAACGCGACGCTGCGCGGGTTGCGCCCACGGCTCACGCAGAGCCGGAAGCACTGCAGGGCCGCGGGCCAGCCATCGGTGCGATCGTGGATCTCCTGCACGTCCGCCGGGGCCAGCGCGCCGAGTTCGCGAAAGAACTCCGAGGTCTCGGCCGGCCCGAAGCGCAGGTCGTCGTGCCCGATCAGCAGCGTGTGCCCATCGAGCAGGCGGCGCGAAAGCTGCGCGCCCGGCAGGACGCGCGTGCCGATGCAGATCTGCACGCCGTCCGGCAACAGGCGCGTGAGCTGCATGAGCGCCGCGTCGAGCCCGGCGCCCGCCCCGTGCTCGTAGTTGTCGACCACGATCACGCCGCGCCCCTTCACCTGGCGCAGCGCATGGGCGATGTCGTCGACCGAGTAGGCGCGCGGCGGCGTCGCGGTGGATTCGCCCGCGAGCTGGCGGACCGCGATGCAGAGCTGGCGCAGGAACAGGGCGGTTTCGGCCGTGTGCGATTCCATGCGCACCCAGGCCACCGCATCGCCGAGCTCGCTGCGATGGTCGCAATACTGGCGCAGCAGCATGGTCTTGCCGAAGCCCGCAGGGCCTTGCACGACCACCAGCTTGGCCTGCGGATGCTGCTTGAGCCGATCGAGCGGCTTGCGCCGCAGCACCTGCCAGTCGTTGACCGGACGAGCGCTTTCGATCGGCTCGTCCGGCATCAGGCTCATCGAGTCGCGCGGCGCTTCCACAGGCCCTTGCTCGCGTGTCGGCTTAGTGCTCGGAGCCGACGCGCACCATGAGCTTGCCGGTGTTGCCGCTGGTGTAGAGCAGCTTGAGCGCCTCCTGTGCGTTTTCGAGCCCATCGACGATGTGCAGACGCGACTTGAGCTTGCCTTCGAGCATCCAGCCCGCGAGCTTCTGCTGATACTCGGGGTAGCGATCGACGTAATCGAGGATCACGAAGCCTTCGATGCGCAGCCTGCGCATGATGACGTTGCGGAACATGTAGGGCCCCGGCGTGCGCTCGGCGCCGTCGTTGTAGCTCGAGATGAGCCCGCAGATCACCACGGTTCCGAAGTTCTTCATGCAGGTGAGCCCGGCATCCAGAATCTCGCCGCCGACGTTCTCGAACAGCACGTCGATGCCGTCCGGAGCGACGGCCTGGATCTGCTCGACGAGGTTGCCGCGCTTGTAGTCGATCACTTCGTCGTAGCCGACTTCTTCCTTGAGCCAGCGGCACTTGTCGGCGCCGCCGGCGACGCCGATCACGCGGCAGCCGTGAATCTTCGCGAGCTGTCCGGTGATCACGCCGACCGGAGGGTTGGCGGGGATTCTGACGAAATCGCAGCAAAGTCGGCATAACTTGCTGTTTGTGCTTGTTAATTTTAGCCCTCGAAACTTGAGATTTCAGAGCTTCTAAACCACCCGCCCTTTTGACCTTTTAGCGCGGCGGCGAT
>QFCS01004830.1_pt1 | contig 126558 bp, 113 predicted proteins | sample 3576561 | NCBI WGS metagenome assembly QFCS01 | reverse complement strand
TAAAAAAGGGGGTCCGGGGCGCCTGATCGGGCGCACGAAAGGCGGCATGAACACCAAGCTGCATGCCGTGACCGATGCGAACGGTCGTCCGATCAGCTTCTTCATGACCGCCGGGCAGGTCAGCGATTACACGGGCGCGGCGGCTTTGCTCGACAGTCTGCCCAAGGCGCAGTTGATGCTGGCCGACCAAGGTTGTGATACCGACTGGTTCCGCGACGCTTTGCAGGAAAAGGCAAAATACGCAGCAAGACCGTCAAATATGACAAGCGCCGCTACAAACGCCGCAGCCGCATCGAGATCATGTTCGGCCGCTTGAAAGACTGGCGACGGGTCGCAACACGCTACGACCGGTGCCCGAAGGCCTTCTTCTCCGCCGTCGCTCTCGCCGCAACCGTCATCTTCTCGCTCTGATCAATGAGTCATCGTGTAATTGCGGCTGCTTCCTCGGGCCATTGTTGAGGCGCACACTTCTGGTTGTCGAATTCTGAAGGAAGGAAGCAGCCATGGAGAATGAAGCAGCCATGGAGAATTATGCCGGATTAGACCTGTCGATGGAAAGCACGCAGGTCTGCATCATTGACGAAAAGGGTCGAACGCTCGCGTCGGAAAAGGTTGAAAGCAGCCCGGCTGCGATAGCTGATATGCTCGATAGACATGCTCCGCTTGCTCGTGCGGTTCTCGAGACTGTGCGCATGTCGCCAGCGATCTGCCACGGCCTTCACGAACTGGGCGTGCCGCTTGTGTGTATCGACGCCAGGCAGGCCCATCAGAGTCTCAGGGCGATGAAGGCGGACAAGACCGATCCGCATGATGCGGCGGGGCTCGCGCAGTTGGCGCGAACAGGCTTCTACAAGGAGGCGTATGTCAAATCGCCGGCGGCGCATGGGGTACGTAGCGTGATCGCTGCCCGCAGCCATCTGGTTGAAGCTCGCGTCAAGCTCGATAACATGATCCGCGGCCTTTGCGCGACGTTAGGCTGTCGCCCTGGTCCGGGCCAGGGAAAGGCGTTCCTCGACCGGATCATGGAGGCGCCGCACATCCCGGGGCTGGGCGAGGCCATCGCCTCCTTGTTGTCGATACGATCCGCAAATGTCGACCAGATCAAGGAGATGGATCGCCGGTTGCGTTTGATCGCCAGCCAGTCGCAGGACTGCGAAATCCTGATGACCATCCCCGGCGTGGGCATTCAGACCTCCGCCGCCCTCGCAGCGGCGATCGATGAATCGGGTCGGTTCCGACAATCGCGCAATGTCGGCGCCTACTTTGGCCTTGTGCCGCGGCGCCACCAGTCCGGTGAGATCGACCGGACGGGGCGGAACACCAAGCAGGGTGACGGCATGGTGCGCAAGCTGCTCTATGAAGCTGCGAACTCGATCCTCACTCGCAGCCGGGAGACCTTCGCCTTGAAGACCTGGGCGATGAAAATCGCCAAGCGCCGCGGCCTGAAGAAGGCCCGCGTCGCTGGGGCTCTTTACATCGGGGCTAGCACCCATCCACGAAGTGGTTCCTGCATCGGCCAAACTAGGTCCGCAGCCGGTACCCCACGGCCAGCTCGTTGACGATCCGCTTCGGTTGCGACGGATCTTCTTCCAGTTTCTGGCGCAGTCCGCGGACGACGATCCGCAGATATTCCACGCGATCGGCCTGGGCCGGACCCCACACCGAGGTCAGCAATTGGGTGTGGCTCAGGACGCGGTCGGGGCGGCGCGCAAGTTCGGCCAGGACGCCATATTCCTTCGGGGTCAGATGGACCTCCTCGGCGCCCCGAAAGACGCGGCGGTGTGCAAGGTCTATTCGCAGCGCGCCCGCCTCCACGACCGTGGGTTCCTCGCCCGACGCGGCCGCGCGCTGGTGGCGCAGGGCCGTGCGGATGCGGGCGAGCAATTCCTCGGTATCGAAGGGCTTGGTGACATAGTCGTCGGCGCCCAGATCCAGCGCCGTCACCTTCTCGACGCTGTTTTCGCGCGCCGATACGACGATCAGCGTGGCGTTCGAGCGCAGCCGCAGCGGCTCGATCAATTCCAGCCCGTCACGATCGGGCAGGCCGAGATCGAGCAGCACGACATCGGGCCGCTCGATGTCGAACAGGGCCATCGCCTGCCTGGCGCTGTCGGCTTCGATCACCTGATGACCGGCGCGCTGCAGCGTGGCCTGCAGCAGCCGCCGGATATGGGCATCGTCCTCGATGATCAGGATTTTTGCCGGTGGCACCATCCGGCCAGCCTATTTCGTCGGGAAGCGCGCGTCGAGTGCCCGATTGAGCATCAGCACGTTGACGCGCCTTTCGCCAAGGATGCCTGCCAACGGGTGTTCGACAGATGCCTCGACCAGTGCCCGGAGGCTGGCGTCGTCGATGCCGCGCGCTTTCGCCAGGCGCGCAATCTGGAAAAAAGCCGCCTCGGGGCTAATGTGGGGGTCCAGCCCCGAGGCGGAGGTCGTCACCAGGTCGGGCGGGACAGGGCGGCCCGGTGCCGTTGCAGTGAGCGCCTTGACGTCGGCGGCGACGCGATCGGCGAGCGCTTTGCTCGCCGGACCGAGGTTCGACCCTGAGGAAGCGGCGGCATCATAACCATCGGCGCCGGCGGCCGAGGGGCGCCCGTGGAAATAGGCGTCGGCCAGGAACCTCTGGCCGATCAGCTTCGATCCCACGATCTTTGAACCGTCGCGGACGAGGCTGCCATTGGCTTGCTCCGGAAAGACGAGCTGGCCCATAATCGTCAGCGCGAGCGGATAGACCAGACCGAGGAGGAGAGCGAAAAGCGCGGTCAGCACGAGCGCGGGACGAAGGGCGGATTTGAGTTCGGAAAGCATGGAATTGTCCTTACGCAAGCTGGAGGCCGGACACGGCGAGGTCGATCAGCTTGATGCCGACGAATGGCGCGACCAGTCCGCCGAGGCCGAAGATCGATAGATTGCGCGCGAGCAACGGGCCGGCAGGCATCGGCCGGTAGCGCACGCCCTTGAGCGCAAGCGGGACGAGGCACGGAATGATCAAGGCGTTGAAGATGATCGCCGACAGCACCGCGCTTTCGGGCGTGGCAAGGCGCATGACGTTGAGAACGCCGAGCTCAGGATAGAGAAAGACGAAGATCGCCGGGATGATCGCAAAATATTTGGCGACATCGTTAGCGACCGAAAAGGTCGTCAGCGCGCCGCGCGTCATCAGCAATTGCTTGCCCAGGCCGACAACCTCGATCAGCTTGGTCGGATCACTGTCGAGATCGACCATATTGCCCGCCTCGCGCGCCGCCTGCGTGCCGGTGTTCATCGCGACGCCGACATCGGCCTGCGCCAGCGCGGGGGCGTCGTTGGTGCCATCGCCGCACATGGCAACGAGCCGTCCCGCGGCCTGCTCGCGGCGAATGAGGGCAAGCTTGTCCTCGGGCGTCGCTTCGGCCAGGAAATCGTCCACCCCGGCTTCGGCGGCGATCGCCGCAGCCGTCAGCGGGTTGTCGCCCGTAATCATGACGGTGCGGATGCCCATCTTGCGCAATTCGCCGAAGCGCTCGCGAACACCCGCCTTCACGACGTCCTTGAGGTGGATGGCGCCGAGAAGACGCCCGTCCCTGACCACCGCGAGCGGAGTGCCGCCAGCGCGCGCAACCTCGTCCGTTATGCGGCGCAACTCCTGTGCGGCAGGCGAGGATGCGGTGTCGGGGTGGGCCTTGAAGATCGAATCGACCGCGCCCTTGTGGATCGTCACCCCGGCGACCGTGACCCCCGAAAGGCGCGTCTGCGCGGTGAAGGGGATGACGTCGGATCCGGCCGGAAGCGCCGCCGCGCGGATCGCATAGCGTTCGCGCGCAAGCGTCACGATCGAACGGCCTTCGGGGGTTTCGTCGGCCAGGCTGGCGAGCAGTGCGGCCTCGGCCAGAGTCTCGTCATCGACGCCCGCCAGCGCGCGGAACTCGCTGGCCTGGCGGTCGCCGATCGTGATCGTGCCGGTCTTGTCGAGCAGGAGAACATCGACATCGCCCGCGGCCTCGACGGCCCGGCCCGACTTTGCCAGCACGTTGAAGCGCACGAGGCGGTCCATTCCGGCAATCCCGATGGCGGATAGCAGCGCCGCAATGGTCGTCGGGATCAGCGTGATGAGCAGGGCCGCGAGCAATGCGACCGGGATCGATCCGCCGGCATAGGACGCGAAGCCCGGAATGGTCGCGACGGCGATCAGGAAGATGATGGTCAGCCCGACGAGCAGGATCGTCAGCGCAATCTCGTTGGGCGTCTTGCGCCGCTCAGCGCCTTCGACGAGCGCGATCATGCGGTCGAGAAAACCCTGGCCCGGCTCGGCAGTAACGCGCACCTTGACGCGGTCAGAGATGACGCGCGTGCCGGCTGTCACGGCGCTACGATCGCCGCCGGCCTCGCGGATCACGGGGGCGCTTTCGCCGGTGATCGCCGCTTCGTTGACCGATGCGACGCCTTCGATCACCTCGCCGTCGGCGGGGATGAGGTCGCCCGTCTCGACCAGCACGATCTCGCCCTTTTCGAGCTGGCTTGCGGCGACGACTTCATAAGTCTCGCCGACGCCGAGCATCAGCTTGGCGCGCAACTCGGCCTTCGTCGCGCGAAGCGAGGCCGCCTGGGCGCGCCCGCGTCCCTCGGCCAGAGCTTCGGCAAAGGCGCCGAAAAGCACGGTGAGCCAGAGCCAGGCGACGAGCTGGATTTCGAAACCCAGCGACAGGCCGGGCTCGCCGAGCGCGAGCAGCACCGTAAGGAGCAGGGCAACGCAGGCGGTGGTGAACATCACCGGGTTGCGCATCAGCTCGCGCGGATTGAGCTTCCTTACCGCATCACGCATCGCCGGAACGACCAGTGCGGGGCTGAACATCGAGGTTGGAGTCGTCATGTCGCTGATCCCTCAGAAGCGCTGGCCGGCCATCATCGAGAGATGATCGGCGACGGGACCTAGCGCGAGGCTGGGAAGGAAGGTGAGGCCGCCCATGATCAGGATGATCCCGATCAGCAGGCCGATCCACAGCCCCCCGGTGGTGGGGAAAGAGCCGCTGGTAGCGGGGGTGTGGCGCTTTGCGGCGAGGCTACCGGCGATGGCGAGCACCGGCACGATCACGAAGAAGCGGCCAAGCCACATCGCGATCCCGATCATGGCATTGTAGAAGGGAGTGCCCGCGCTCAGGCCCGCAAAGGCCGAGCCATTGTTACCGGCCCCCGAGCTGAACGCGTAGAGAATTTCCGAGAAGCCGTGCGGCCCCTTGTTGAGCGGCCCGGCAAGCCCGGCGGGGAGCACGCTGGCAAAGGCGGTGAAGCCGAGGATGACCAGCGGCAGGATCGCAATGGCTAGGACGGCGAGCTTGACCTCGCGCGCCTCGATCTTCTTGCCGACATATTCGGGGGTGCGCCCCACCATGAGGCCCGCGACGAACACCGCGAGGATGGCAAAAAGCAGAAAGCCATAGATGCCCGCGCCGACACCGCCGACCACGACCTCGCCGAGCTGGATGTTGAGTAGCGGGATCAGGCCGCCGATTGCGGTGAAGCTGTCGTGCATGGCATTGACGGCCCCGCAGGACGCCGCCGTGGTGACAGCGGCGAAGAGCGAAGAGGCGGCGATGCCGAAGCGAACTTCCTTCCCCTCCATATTGCCGCCGCCGACGCCGAGGTGATGAAGTGCGGGGTTGCCGGCAGCCTCCTGCCAATAGGCAATGCTGGCGCCGGCGATGAAAATAAGTCCCATCGCCGCGAGGATTGCCCAGCCTTGGCGCGTGTCGCCGACCGTCTTGCCGAAGCACCACGTCAACCCGGCGCCGACCAGGAAGATCGAGAGCATCTGGATCAGATTGGTGAGCGCGGTCGGATTTTCGAACGGATGCGCGCTGTTGGCGTTGAAGAAGCCGCCGCCATTGGTCCCCAGCATCTTGATCGCTTCCTGGCTTGCGACCGGACCGAGCGCGATCGTCTGCTGCACGCCTTCGAGCGTCGTTGCGTGGACCGATCCCGCCAGCGTCTGCGGCACGCCGCTCGCGATCAGGAACAGCGCGTAGACGGTGCAAATGGGAAGCAGCAGATAGAGCGTGATGCGCGTCGTATCGGCCCAGAAATTGCCGATCGTTCCCGTTTCGCGCCTTGCGAAACCGCGAAACAGCGCGAAGGCAATCGCGATACCGGTGGCGGCGGAGAGGAAGTTCTGGATCGTAAGCCCGAGCATCTGCGACAGGTTCGACAGCGTCGTCTCGCCCGAATACCATTGCCAGTTGGTGTTCGTCGTAAAGCTGACCGCCGTATTGAAAGCGCCGTCGGCGCCGACCGCGCCGAAGCCTTGCGGATTAACGGGAAGTACCCCCTGCAATCGCAGCACCGCATAGGTGAAAAGCAGCAGCGCGAGGTTGAACAGCAGCATGTGAAGCGCGTAGCGCCGCCAGCCCTGCTCTTCGGTCGGGTCGATCCCGGCCATCCGGTAGAAGCCCCGCTCGACTGGCCCCAGGATGCGGTGAAGTGGGGTCGTGCGCCCTTCGTAAAGGGCAAAGAGCCAGAGGCCCATCGGTTTGGCAAGGACGGCAAGGATCGCGACGAAGGCGAAAATGAGCATCCATCCGGACAAGGTCATGGGATTGCCTCCGGTCAGAAACGTTCGGGGCGCAGCAGCGCCACCACGAGATAGACGAACAGCGCCGCAGCGACGGCGCCGGCGAGCATCGACGAAGCGCTCATGGTCAGGCCTTGTCGCAGATGCGCGCGTAGCCGAGCGTGGCTGCGAACAGCAGCGCGGTAAGGGCGAGCCACATCAGATCGATCATCATAGGTCTCCGGCAAAGGGCGACTCCCGAGGGAGCCGGACTGAATGCGACGCCGCTACGCCCCTTCGCCGTAAAGTTTCGCGGTCGATTTTCGCCGGACGCATAAGGATTCCGTAAAGATCGCCGATTGTCGCTTGGCCCTGTGTCCGCGACCGGGGTAAGCGGGCGCATGGTATCGGCCACCAAGAGACCCTCGCCCGAAGCGCTGTTGCGGCAGGCAAAGCGCGAGGCACGCGGGCGGCTGAAGATTTTTCTCGGTGCGGCGCCGGGCGTGGGCAAAACCTATGCGATGCTCAGCGAAGGTGCCGCGTTGCGGCGCGACGGACAGGACGTCGTCGTCGCCGTGGTGGAAACGCACGGACGGGCGGAGACCGAGGCTTTGCTCGACGGGATGGAGGTCGTGCCGCGCCGCGAAGTCGCCTATCGCGGCCACCAACTGACCGAGATGGACATCGATGCCGTGCTCCGCCGCGCCCCGACACTCACGCTGGTGGACGAATATGCCCATACCAATATCGACGGCAGCCGGCATCCCAAACGCTGGCAGGATGTCGAGGAACTGCTGAACGCCGGGATCGACGTCTATACGACGCTTAACGTCCAGCATGTCGAAAGCCTGAATGACGTCGTCGCAAGCTTTACCCGGGTGCGCGTTCGCGAAACGGTACCCGACAGCGTGTTCGAAGGGGCCGAAATCAAGCTCGTCGACCTGCCGCCCGACGAACTGATCGACCGGCTGCGCGATGGCAAGGTCTATGTGCCGCACGAGGCAAGCCGTGCCCTCGGCCATTTCTTTTCGAAGGCGAACCTTTCGGCGCTGCGCGAAATGGCGCTCCGGCGAGCTGCCTTGAGCGTCGACCGGCAAATGTTGCACGATCTCGATGCGACGGGCGAAGCGGGCACCTTCGCGGCCGGCGAGCGGATACTCGTCGCGATCAGCGAACAGCCGGGCAGCGATATGCTCGTGCGCACCGCAAAGCGCCTTGCCGACGGGCTGAACGCCCCATGGACGGCGGTGAATATCGAGACGGCACGAAGCGCCGCCTTCGGCGACGATGCCCGGCGGCGGATAGCCGGGTCGCTCGCACTGGCCGCTACCCTCGGCGCGACGATCGCTACCGTTCCTGCGGAGAGCGTTATTGCCGGACTGCGCGGCCAGATAGAGGTGATGCGCGCGACCCAGCTTATCATCGGCAGGTCGCAGCGTAGCTGGTGGTTCGAACTGCGCCACGGTTCGGTCGTCGAGGCGCTGATCCACGACGCGGGCGACCTTGCCATCCACGTCATCCCGTCGCCCCGCGAATCTCCTGCCCCGCGCCGGGGTCTCGACTGGACACGCGGCTGGGGGCGCCCCTCGAGCTATGCGGTCGGACTGGGGCTCATCGCGTCGATGACGGGCGCCGCGCGTCTGGCCGAACCATGGATCGGGACCGGGGCCGTCGACCTGCTGTATCTCGTTCCGGTGATTGTCGCCGCGACGCTTTACGGCTTGCGTCCGGGGCTGTTCGCGAGCCTCGTGGCGGCGCTGGCGTTCAACTTCTTCTTCCTCGAGCCGCGGCATACCTTCACGATCGCCGATCCGCAGAGCGTCCTCACCATGTTGATCCTTACCGGCGTCGCCGCGGTGGTGAGCAATCTTGCCGGCCGGCTGCGGACGCGCGCGCGGATCGGGGTTCGCAGCGCGCAGGAAAATGCGTCGCTTGCCGCCTTCGCGCAGATGCTTGCGCGCGCCTCCGATCGCGAAACCACCGCCGCGGTAACCTGCGAGGAAGTGGCGCGCTTGCTGGGCGTGCGCAGCATCATTCTGGCCGAGCAGGGCGGGCTGTTGCGACCGCTGGTCGCGCGGCCCGTCGATGCGGCGATCTCGCCGATCGATCAGGCGGCGGCCGAATGGGCCTGGACGAGCGGGGAGCCTGCGGGACGCGGGACGAATACGCTCGTTGCGTCCGACTGGCAGTTTCATCCGCTCAAAACCGGGCTCGGGGTTCTCGCGATCCTTGGCATCGCGAGCGAGGACGGCCGCGACCCGATTTCGCCCGACCGCGCCGCGCTGCTCGCCACGCTCGTCGGCCAGGCGGCGCTGGCGCACGAACGCTTGCATCTGGAGGACGAGATGCGCAGCCTGTCTGTCCTCGAGGAACGCGACCGCCTCCGCGCCGCGCTGCTCTCGTCGATCGGGCACGACCTGCGCACCCCGCTGACCGGCGTGACCGCCGCGATCGAGGCGCTGGCGAGCGAGCATCCCGGAGCGTCCGCGCTGCCGCTCGCGCGCGCGGAGGTGTCGCGATTGCGGCGTTTTCTTGACAATCTCGTCGAGTTGGTCCGCCTTGATTCAGGCGGTCTCAGCCTGGATGTGGCGCCGGTCGATCTGACCGACGCCGTGGCGGCCGTGGTCCATGATCTGAAAGATCTGCTGCGCGGACATCATGTCGATTTCCAGGTTCCCGCGGGTCTTCCGCTTGTCCGGGTCGATGAGCGGCTGCTCCATCACATTCTGCTCAACCTGCTTGCCAATGCGATCCAGCATGGCGGCAGCGCCGGGCCGATCGCCATCATCGGCCGCCGGACGCCCGATGCCGTAGCCCTGACCGTGCGCGACCATGGCGGCGGTCTGGAACCGGGATCGGAAGGAACGATCTTCGACACATTCGAGCAAGGGAAGGGCGGCGACCGGCACGGCGGCAGCGGGCTCGGGCTTGCGATCGTCAAGGGCTTCGCCGACGCGCTCGGTATCTCGGTTTCGGCGAGCAATCATCCGGACGGGGGCGCAGCATTTACGCTGACCTTCCCGTCCGCCTTGATCGCGACCATTTCCGATACCGAATGATCGCACCAAGGCGCGCGGCCGCCATCGCTCATCCTATGCTGTTGCCATAGCCGATGACGTTCTGGAACGCGAAGGCCATGTTGTCGATCACGCATCGGGAGTTGCCGTCGCGCGCGAAGCCGCTCGTTTTGGTAACAGCGTCCTCATTTTGCTCGACTGACACTTTTCTGCCTATTCGAAATGGCTCCCCGTCCCTTCATGCTCGCTGTCGCGCTCGGCGCATCGGTATGGAATGGAAGCTTCCTGACCATCGGCTACATTCTGTGTCATGGAGCCTGATTCCGGACGCTCTCGCTAACGCAACATATCCCGCAATGCCGCGGCGAGCCGGGCCATGTCGTTTGCGTTATTGAAGAGTGCCGGTGTGACCCGCACGCACGCGCCGCGGGCCGGGCCGGAGCGGTGGACCGTGAAGATGCGATAGTCGTCCAGCAGGCGCTGTGCGATCGCGATATTGTCGGCTTCGCTGGTCCTGCCGGACAACCGAAACGAGGTGATGCCGCCGTGCAGACGCGGGTCGGTTGGGGTCAATATTTCGATTCCCGGCACGCCGCGAAGCGATTCGGCCCATAGATCGCGCAGGTGACGCAAGCGGCCGGCGCGCGGCGCGTCGCCGATCGCTTCCTGAAAATCGAGCGCGGCCGGTACGCTGAGCTGCGCCGCAAAATCGACTGTGCCGGTGTGGACGCGGCTTTGGGCTTTTGGGCTGAACGGTGGTGCATTCGCCATATCGGGATCGATCCGGTCGAGCTTGTTCCGGCGGATATAGAGCGCCCCGACGCCCAGCGGCGCGCCGATCCATTTGTGCAGGTTGAGACCGACGAAATCGGCGTCAAGATCAGGCAGGGCGAAGTCGAGTTGCCCCCAGCTATGCGCCGCATCGACGATCGCATCGACGCCGCGCGCCCGCGCCATGGCGATGATCTCGCGCACGGGAATAACAAGGCCGGTGCGATGGCTGAGGTGGGTGAGCAGGATCAGGCGCACGCGCGGATGGGCGTCGAGTGCCGCCGCATAGCAATCGATCAGCCCCTGGTGCGTCGCCGGTTCGGGAAGCGCGATCCGCACGATATCGACCCCGCGCCGCGTCTTCAGCGAATCGCAGCACGCCTGCATGCTGTCGTAATCCAGATCGGCATAGAGGACGGCGTCGCCGGGGCGCAGCCTGTTGTAGCCGCCGATCAGCGCCTTGAGCGCCTCGGTCGCGTTGCGCGTGAAGGCAATCTCGTCGCGCGCGACGCCGAGCTTGGCGGCGACGCGCTTTTGCACCGCGATCAGGTCGGGGCCCATGCCGCGCCGCGCATAATAGCTTGTTTCGCGATTCACGCGTTCGACCGCGGCTTCATAAGCCCGCAGAACCGGCTTCGCCATCATCCCCCAATTGCCGTTTTCGAGCTGGGTGATGCCGGGAACCACATCATAGTGCCCGGCTACGCCCGCCCAATAGGCTTCGTCGTCGGGCGGCGCGGACGCTGCCCCGCTGCGCGCCGGTGGCGGCAGGGCGTCGGCCCGTCCCGCCACCGGCAACGCCGCCGCGGCCATCAGCATCTGTCTGCGGTTGAGGTCCATCGTCCGCGCCTTTCGCCCTAGAATGTGATGCCCAGGCGGACATAATATTGGCCGCCGTCAGTGTCATAGGGGGCGTTGCGCGAATAGATGAGGCCGCGCACCGCCTGGTTCGTCGCTTCGTCGGGATAGGTGTTGAAGATATTTTCGGCGCCGGCGCGCAGGGTGACATGCTCGTTCAGCGCCAAGCTTGCCGACAGGTCGAACAGCATGATCGAACCGAAGCGCTGGAAGACATCGCCCGTCGCGTTGCCGCTGACATCGGTCCACGCGCCATAATAGCGCGCCCGCGCCTGTATCCCGAACGGGCCGACGCTGTAGCCCAGCGAGGCGGTGGCGTTGTGCTTGGGCAGCCGGTCTTCGAACAATATGCGCTGCGTCTCGTTGCCGATGGCGGCGGTCGTGCCGCTCGTCACCTTCGTCTGATTATAATTATACGCAAGGTTCACATCGGCACGTCCGGGGCCGATGTCGCGCGTATAGCCGAGCACGAGATCGATGCCGCGCGTCCGCGTGTCGAAGTCGTTGGTGAAATAGGTCACCGCGGTAAAGCGCTGGGGATTGGGCAGGTCGGCCGGAACGGCAAAGGTTGCCGATTGGCCGAAGCGGTCGCGCAGTTTGATCTGATAGACGTCGATGCTCGCGGTCAGGCCGAAGGACGACTGGAATGTCAGCCCCGCCGTCAGGTTCCGTGACTTTTCGGGCTTGAGCGGCTGGGCGCCGAGGGCAATTGCGATCGGGTCATTGGGTGACAGCCGGCCGCGGTTGAAGATCTGCAGCGTCGTGGTGTCGAGCCCCTGCGTCGTGTTCACCGCGTTGAGCTGGCCCGGAGTCGGGGCGCGGAAGCCCGTCGAATAGGTCGCGCGCAACGCAATGCCGCGAACCGGCTCCAGCCGCGCCGACAGCTTGTAGTTGAAGGTATCGCCGAACTCCGAGAAATCCTCGTAGCGGCCGGCGGCACCCAGCGTCAGTGCTTCGAAAGGTCGCAATTCGACGTCGAGGTAGCCGGCATAGCTGGTCTGCGACCATTCGCCGGCATTGAGCGGGCTGAAGCCGGGAAAGCCGTTGCTGTTCGGGGCAAGACCCGATGCCGCCCCCGGCCCGATCGCATAGGAAGCGGGGTCACCAGGATAAATGGCATAGGTTTCCTTGCGCCGTTCGGCACCGAAGGCGATGTTCGCCGGTTCGACCATTCCGAGCGGCAGGCGATAGACGAAGTCGGCATTGAAGTTGAATTCACTCTCCCGCAGGCGGCCAAGGTAGAAGCTGGTCGGGCTGTCGGGACCGAGCGAGGCGTTGAGCGATTCCTGCATCGTGTAATCGATACGGCTGCGCCCGGTCGACGCGCTGAGGTCATAAGTGAAGGCATCGCCTGCCGCGCCGCGGATTCCCCCGACCGCCTGATAGTCGTCATACTGGCTGCCGAAGCGCGGCGTGAAGCCCGCCGGATACAGGTCGATGAAGCTGAAGTCGGGAAAGGCCGGGCTGGGATTATAGACATTTCCGGTGTTCGCGGGATTGCGCCAGTTGAAATCGGTGACACCTTCGCCGTCAGCGATCGTCCCGAAAGCGTAGAGGGTGATCGCGTCCGCAATCGCATAGTCGGCGTTGATCGCGCCGCGCACCGATCGCAGATCGGGCTGGCCCCAGCGCTGAACCGGATTCGGGATGACGAGTTCGGGACGCGCCGCTTGAAAAGCCTCTGCATCGGGGCGCTGGCGCGTGCGCGATGTCGCGTCGGATTTGGTGAATTCGCCGCTGAAGACGATGGAGCCGCGGTCGCCGAGTGCCACCCCTCCCTGGGCGCCGGTCTGATAGCTTGCGCCGTCGCCTTCATAATATTGCGAATATTGTCCGAAAGAGTCCATGCCGGGCTGATCGTCGAGAATGATGTTGATCACGCCGGCGATCGCGTCCGAGCCATATTGCGCCGATGCCCCGTCGCGCAGCACCTCGACGCGCTTGATTGCAAGATTGGGAATGGTCGCAAGATCGGCGGCCTGCGCACCGCGCGTCCCGAGCAGCGCGGAGCGGTGATAGCGTTTGCCGTTCACGAGCACGAGGGTCTGGTCGGGGGACAGGCCGCGCAGCGTTGCCGGGCGCACGAATGCGAGCCCGTCGGCCGCCGGCAACCGCTGAACATTGAAGGAGGGGAGCAACTGCGCGAGCGAGTCGGACAGGTCATCGGACACGCTGCCGTCGATCGCTTGCGACGAGAGGACGTCGATCGGCGCCAGCGTATCGAACTTGGTGCGCCGCGTGTCGCGGGTTCCGGTCACGATGATGGCATCACCGTCGTTTGCCGCCTCGACATCGGTGGAAGCGGCTTCTTCGGCGAAGGCTATCGAAGGCGCAGCAAATTGCAGCGCGACAAGCGCGCAGGCGGTGAGGCTTTTCATGGATGCTCCTTGGGAACGCGAGGGAGAGAGGTTTGTGATCCGGTTCGCGGGCCAAGTAGGAATTCAATATGACAGGTGCATGTCGCTTCGGCCTCCCATCAAATAAAGATTGGGCGAGCGCGCGGACCGCGTGCTCCTTGGGCGTCTTGGCGGCCCGTTGACACCGCGCGCCAGCGCAGGCGACTTTTGCATTGCCCTTCGCGACGGTTCGCCCGATAGGCTGGGGGGCGGTGGGTGCGCTGTAGCGGTGCGCCTGACAGGGCAGGGCAGACGCAGGCCATAGCCTGTCACGGGCCCGGGGACGGTAAACCACGGCGCGGAATCGATGAGTCGGGCGGATAGGCGAAAGGATAGCGGCATTGGCAGCCTGTCGGCTGGCGAGATCGACTACCTGAAAGCCGTTGGCGAAGGTTTGGCGTCCAAGGAAATCGCTCGCGTGCGGCGACGCAAGCAGAATGACGACGCCGCGCGCCGCAACGCGCGCCAGATGGGGCGTATATGTTCGATGATTTCGATCCGCCGCTGGCGCCGGGTGTGGCCGCCAAGGCAGGGGCCGTTCTAGCCGCGCTCGCGGACGATCGCCGCGGCATCGACGATATAGCTCGCGCCACGGGGCTGGCGGCATCGACCGTTTTGCGCGTCGCCGCGCCGCGTCGGGACCGGGGAGGGTGGTGGTGCCCGAAGCGGAGGGCGCGCTGTGGCTCTCCGGCCGCGTGTCGGGTTCGCGGCGTCGCTGACGTCCGATCCGGACCAGTCCGACATTTCCGGCATGCACGCCGTCTGCTAACGCCTCTCCCGCTCGCCGCCGCCAAGGGTCCGTTGCGCCGCGAGTTCGAGGACAAGCGCGGTCTATGACGAAGGCTCCAGACGAGACGAAGCGGCTGCGCGGCATGCGAGATGTGCTGGTGGGGCAATTGGCCCTGCTCGATGCCATCGGCGAAGCGCAGGCGGCCATCGAACTCAACTCGGCGATCGAGATATTGAACGGCCGGATCGGCGAGGCGCCTTCGGCCGAGGAGATGGCGCGGCTTCAGCGCCGCTATTTCTCCGACTGACCCGTGGGCAGGAGCCCGATCAGAAGCCCGGCAGTCGGGCGAAATAAAGATCGAGCCGCACCAGCGCATCGGTACCCAGACCGACATAGACGCGGCGCCCGTCCGCGGGATCGCGGGCGCGCACCAGCCACCCCTTTTCGGTCATCACCTTGATCCAGCGCAGAGCGGTCGTGGGCGGGGCGGCGGCGGCGATGCACAGGCTGGTCACCGCGACATTCTTCCCTTCGTGGTGCGACGCATAGAGGTCGAGCAGAATGTCCTACACGGGATCGGCAAACACGTCTTCGCCGACAATTGTTCGCGGCGTCGGCGATGCCGGATGAGGTTGCGCACCGCATGCGCCCGCGCTTCCGGACAGAAAGACCGGGTGCCGGGCGGCAAGTCAGCCGGTATGGCCGCATCCGGATATTCGCCCTAATGCTGATCCTTCATCACCGCCAAGGCGCGCGTCATGTCCCGTTCGCCATTCGCAAAAGCTGATGCGATAGTGGTGGGGGGCGCCGCATTGTAAAGTTGCGGATTTGGTATGCCAATTAAGGGTGGGGAGCGGAGGCCCTTTATCCCCCGTCCGCCACGCTTGGCGGCCGCGACGGGGGAACGGGTTGTGTGTGCGCACAGAAGAACAATAGGGGAACAAATGTGATTGGTCAACCCCCCGCGCGGCGTTTTTCCGTCAGCCAGGGGCGGAAGGGCTTGCCATCGCTCGCCGTTGACGTAAGCGTCAACTTAACTGACGGTGCGGCCTGCCGCCGCTCGCGCATCGCCCGTCCAGCGGCCAGAACAAGGGAGAGACATATGGCTAGCGAACCGAAATTCGACCTCAGCGGGCGCGTCGCGCTGGTGACCGGGGCGTCGTCGGGGCTGGGAGCGGGCTTTGCAAAGGCGCTCGCCGCAGCAGGCGCGAAGGTGGTGCTCGCGGCACGCCGCGCCGACAAGCTTGCCGAGCAGGTCGAGGCGATCCGCGCAGCGGGAGGCCAAGCGGCCGCGGTCAGCATGGACGTTACCGACGAAGCATCGACCAAGGCCGCCTATGACGCTGCCGAGGCTGCGTTCGGCACCGTCGATACGATCGTCGCCAATGCCGGCGTCGCGACCGAGAAGGCGGCGCTCGGCCTGTCGGTCGAGGATGTCGATTTCCTCCTTGCCGCCAATGTCCGCGGGGTCTTCCTGACCGCGACCGAAGGCGCGCGCCGGCTCGAGGCGGCGGGCAGCCGCGATAAGGAAAATGGCCGCATCGTCATCATCGGATCGATCACGGCGGAAAAGATCTTTCCGGCGACCTCGGTCTATGGCGCCACCAAGGCTGCGGTTCGCCACATGGGCAAGGCGCTTGCCCGCGAATGGGCGCGGCGCGGGATCAGCGTCAATGTCATTCAGCCGGGCTATTTCGAATCCGAAATGACCGCCGAACTGTTCGCGAGCGAGGCGGGCGCCAAATTCGTCGCGAGCTTCCCGCGCCAGCGGCTGCGTCCGCCGAGCGACCTGCACACGCCGCTCCTGATGCTGTGCTCCGAGGCGGCGCGCGGCATCACCGGTTCGGTGATCACCATCGACGACGGCCAGACGCTGTGAGCGGCGAACTGCTGATCGAGGCGCGCGGCCAGATCGAGATCGCAACGCTCAACCGGCCCGCGCGGCTCAACGCATTGAGCGAGGGGCTCGTCGAGGAGCTGAACGACTATTTCGGCGGGCTGGCAGCAAGGCCCGCGGTGCGTGTCGTCATCCTGCGCGGGGCGGGGCGCGGCTTTTGCGCCGGGCTGGACATTCAGGAGGACCGGTCGAGCGACGGGACGCCGGTGCTCCGCACGCTGCGCACCCAGACGAGCATCGGCAATATCTATCGCAAGATGCGCGCCTGTCCGCAGCCGATCATCGCGCTGGGCCATGGCGCCGCGGCGGGCGGTGGGCTGTCGCTGATGCTCGCCGCCGATGTGCGCTATGCGGCGACCGGCTTTCGGTGCAACGCCGCCTATATTCGCATCGGGCTCGGCGGTTGCGACATGGCGTCGAGCTATTTCCTGCCGCGCCTCGTCGGCGCCAGCCTGGCATCGGAGATGATCCTGACCGGCCGCTTCATCGATGCCGAGCGCGCGCTGTCGGCGGGACTGGTGAGCGAGATCGTCGCCGAGGACGAGCTACTGGACCGCGGCGTGGCGCTCGCCGAAGAAATGCTCGCGACGAGCCCCTGGGGGCTGCGCCTGTCGAAACAGGCGCTCAATCTCAACATCGACGCCCAGAGCCTCGACGCCGCCATGGCGATCGAGGATCGTCAGCAGGTCATTCTGTCCGCAACCGAAGACCATAAGGAAGCGCTCGCCGCCTTCCTCGGTAAGCGGCCCCCGGCGTATCGCGAGCGGTGAGGGTGTCGGGGTAGATGGGAGATTGGCCGCTAACGACCGAAGCGCTACATTTACAGCATCGTCATCCTGAACTTGTTTCAGGATCCATGGCGCGCCATTTCCTTAAGCGCCGCGCCGGACGAAAGCTCAGTCCATGGATGCTGAAACAAGTTCAGCATGACGAGAACGGAAAGGCTGGAATCGACGCCATCGCGGACAATCGTCGAAACTGACAGACTGCACTTATGAAGTTTGCTGAGCGCATCTTCTGCACTGCCGCAGTAGCGGACGTTGCGTGTGCCTTTGTCGGGCAGGCTTCTGAATGGCGGACCATCTACTATGGTTCGTTTATTGTCGGGTGCGCCGCAGTCGCGGCAAGTGACAGTTAACCACCCCGAAGCGGTCCGGTGTCGATGACGAAAGAAGTAAAGGACGCCCGTCCTTTCTCATCCGGAAACCGCTGCGTGCGTCTCGTCCAGGTTACGCCGCCTTGCCGTGCGTCACGTCCATGCTCACCGCGCTGCCGGCGTCGATTGCGGCGGCTTTGGCTTCGACCAATTTGACGATGTGCGCGATCATGTCGGCGTCCTCGACATGGTGGTCGGTGACGCCCGAGAGATAGACCATATGCTTGCCGTTGCCGCCGCCGGTGATGCCGATGTCGGTTTCGCGCGCTTCGCCGGGGCCGTTGACGACGCAGCCCAATACCGAGAGCGACATCGGGGTCTTGATATGCTGGAGCGCGTCTTCGAGCGCCTGCACCGTGCGGATCACGTCGAAGCCCTGACGCGCGCAGCTGGGGCAGGAGACGACACGGACGCCGCGGGTGCGCAGGCCGAGCGATTTCAGGATTTCATAGCCGACGCGCACTTCCTCTTCAGGTTCGGCCGACAGGCTAACGCGGATCGTGTCGCCGATCCCGGCCCAGAGGAGGTTGCCGATGCCGAGCGCCGACTTGACGGTGCCGCCGATCAGCCCGCCGGCTTCGGTGATGCCGAGGTGGAGCGGACAGTCGACTGCTTCGGCGAGCTGCATATAGGAGGCTACGGCGAGGAAGACGTCGCTCGCCTTTACCGCGACCTTGTATTCGTGGAAGTCATGGTCCTGAAGCAGCTTGATATGGTCGAGTGCGCTTTCGACCAGCGCCTCGGGGCAGGGTTCGCCATATTTCTCGAGCAAATCCTTTTCGAGACTGCCCGCATTGACGCCGATACGGATCGCGCAGCCGTTCGCCTTGGCGGCGCGGACGACCTCGCCGACGCGCTGCGACGAGCCGATGTTACCGGGGTTGATGCGCAGGCACGCGGCGCCCGCGTCGGCAGCCTCAAGCGCGCGCTTATAGTGGAAATGAATGTCGGCGATTACGGGCACGCGCGCGGCGCGGACGATCTTGCCGAGCGCGGCGGTGCTGTCGGTATCGGGGCAGGAAACGCGGATCAGGTCGGCGCCCGCATCCTCGCAGCGGCGGATCTGGTCAATGGTCGCGACGGGATCGCTCGTCGGCGTGTTGGTCATCGTCTGCACCGAGATCGGGGCGCCGCCGCCGACAGGGACGTTGCCGACCATGATCTGACGGCAGTCGCGCCGCGCAATGTCGCGCCAGGGGCGCAGGCCGGGATTGTGATCGCTCATGAAACGGGTCCGGTGAGGAGAGGCAGGATGGCCTCCTTTAGCCGCCCGCGCGCGTCTTGGCAAAGCCTGTGGGCGGTGGCGGCGCTTGTGGCGGGAAAGACACAGTGTGGCGGCGAATGTAACATTTGTGCAGTTTTCAATTGTGCGCTGCCGCATGTTGCGCGATTTTCGGCGCGTCCCTGACCACGCGCCGGCCGCAAGAGCATCGGGAGAGGATCGGGCGGGGACCGCAGGATGGACGGTTTCGGTTCAATATCGATGAGAGGGGGGCTCACCCAATGACGTTTCTTACCAAGGCGTGCTTCGGCATGCTGCTCGCGACATCGGCGATGGCGACGCCAGCCATGGCGCAGGACGCGACCGACGCGCCGAGCGGTCCGATCACCGTGTCGGGCGGGGTCGATCTGGTGTCCGACTATCGTTTCCGCGGCATTTCGCTGTCGAACGAAAAGGTCGAGGTCCAGCCGACGATCACACTGACCCACGAGAGCGGATTTTATGCAGGCGTCTGGGGGTCTGGCCTGCCGAAGACCGATGAATATGGCAAGGTCGAGGTCGACCTCTATGCCGGCTGGGGCGGCGAAGTCGCGCCCGGCACGTCGGTGGATATCGGCGCGACCTATTACTGGTATCCCGATGGCAAGGATGCCTTCGGTCCGGTCGACTATGTCGAGATCATCGGCAAGTTGTCGCACGACATCGGACCCGTGTCCGCTACGGGGACCGTCGCCTATGCGCCCAGCCAGAAGTCGCTCGGCAGCGATGACAATATCTATCTGAACTTCGGCCTGTCGTCCGGCATTCCCAATTCGCCGGTAACGCTGGATGCATCGCTCGGTTACACGAGCGGTTCGCTCGGCGCGCTGGCGTCGGGAGGCGATTATCTCGACTGGACGGTCGGCGCCACGTTCGCGGCAGGGCCGATGACCTTCGGCATCCATTATGTCGATACCGACATCAAGAAATCGGGTATCCCGGCGGTCGATACGCTGTTCGATCCGACCGTAGTTTTCAAACTTGGCGTCGGCTTCTGACACCGAGCAGATTGCTCCTTGGTTGAAATGATGCGCGCCGGCCGCTCGTTCCAGTGCTCGGCGCGCATCGTATAATTTTGTTTCAATTGAAACTGGCTATGCGTAACGACCTGTTGCATAAAAGTCGCAATCCGCGCCTTATCGTGCAGGAAGCGGCTTTTTTGTTTGTGCGCCGCAGCAAATTGTCGGAGAGAGGCGCCACGCACGACCGACCGGAGCAAAGACTTCGGCTGTCTTGCGGCAGGCAGGGACGATCCATTTTACCTTGTTAAGGGGATCAACCCATGAAGACTCTCTCCCGCGCGTGCCTGGGCCTTGCCCTTGCGGCTTCTGCGCTTCCCGCCACCGCTTTCGCCCAAGACGAAGCGCCCTCCGATCCGATCACCATTTCGGGCAGCGTGACGCTGGTATCCGACTATCGCTTCCGCGGCTTCACCCAGAACAGCGAAGACCCGGCTATCCAGGGCGGCATTACCGTGACCCACGAAAGCGGCTTTTACGTCGGCACGTGGGGATCGAGCGTCAGCTTTGCCGGTAACACCGAGGTCGACCTGTTCGCGGGTTACAGCAAGGATGTCGGCGGCGTGACGGTCGACGGCGGCCTGCTTTACTATCTCTATCCGCAGCACGGCGGGTCGGGCGCCGACTTCTTCGAACCCTATCTGAACCTCTCGACCGATGTCGGGCCGGTGAATGCGAAGGTCGGCGTCAACTATGCGTGGAAGCAGTCGGCGCTCGGCAATCTGCAGGACCCGAGCCGCGCGCCCGGTGCCAAATCGTCGGCCTTCTATCTGCACGGCGAACTCGCCGCCGACATTCCGGGCACGCCCCTGGCGCTTAACGCCCATGCCGGTCAAGCGTGGAGCGACGCCTTCCCCGGCGGTTTCGACGGCAAGGTGTTCGACTGGTCGGTCGGTGCGACGGCTTCGTACAAGATGCTGACCTTCGGCGTCAGCTATGTGAACACCGACGAGCCCAAGGCCGGCGGTTACAAGGAAGCGATCGGCGCCGACGGCGCGGTGGTCTTTTCGCTCGGCGCGTCTTTCTGATGCCGGGCAGGGGCGGCCTTCGGGGGGAGGCCGCCCCCTCCTTCTTCTTCTATTCGGAATGCCAGCGCAGATTGCCGCGCCCAAGGTCGGCGAGGCTTTTTGCGCCCATCAGCTTCATGCCGCGCTCCATCTCGGCGCGGAGCAGCGCGACGGCGCGCGCCACCCCCGCTTCGCCCGCCGCGGCGAGTGCATAGAGATAGAGCCGGCCGCCCGAGCAGGCTTTCGCCCCGACCGACAGCGCCTTGAGCACATGTGTCCCGCGGCTGATGCCGCCGTCGCAGATGACCTCCACCCGGTCGCCGACCGCATCGACGATCGCCGCCAGCGCGTCGAAGGGGGCTATGCTGCCGTCGAGCTGCCGCCCGCCATGGTTCGACACCATGATCGCGGTCGCGCCGATGTCGGCGGCGCGCCGCGCGTCCTCGACCGCGACGATGCCCTTCAGGCAAAAGGGGCCGTCCCACGCCTTGCGGATCGCCTCGGCGCGCTTCCAGTCGAGGCTCTGGTCGAGCATGGTGGTGAAATATTCGGCGACCGACTTGGGCACGCTCGACCCTTCGGACACGTGCGTTGCAAGGTTGGGCAGGCTGAATTTTTCGCGCAAGACATAGTTGAGGCCCCAGCCAGGCTTGATCGCATAGCTCAGCATGTTCGATGCGGTGAAGCGCGGCGGCGAGGTAAAGCCCGAGCGCAGGCAGCGTTCGCGGTTGCCGCCGACGATCGTATCGACGGTGAGCGCGACGGCATCGAACTTCGCCGCGCGCGCGGCCTCGAGCATCGCATGGTTGAGCCCTTCGTCCTTGTGGACATAGAGCTGGAACAGCTTGGGGCCGTCGGTCAGCGCGCCCGCTTCGGCGAGGCCGATCGTCGCGAGGCTCGATATGCCGGCGACGGTTCCCGCATCGGCAGCGGCGCGCAGCACCGCGCGCTCGCCCTGCCAGTGGAACAGGCGCTGGAGCGCGGTGGGCGACAGGAAAAGCGGCATCGCGATTTCGCGGCCGAAGAGCGTCCTTTTCATGTCGATCGATTCGACGCCGGCCAGCACGCGCGGGATGAGGTCGCACCGGTCGAAGGCGGCGCGGTTGCGGCGGCGCGTCACCTCGTCATCCGCGGCGCCGTCGATATAGTCGAATACCGGCCAGGGCAGCCGCCGCTTCGCCAGCGCGCGGAAGTCGTCGATATTGTGGCAGTCGGTCAGCTTCATGTCGTAGTCGCTCCAGTCAGGCGGGCGAGCGCCCAGCGCGGTTCGATCGTGCGCGCGGGGTCGGCGATGTGCGCCGCGATACGCGCGCCGATGGCCGGGGCGAGCGCGAAGGCACGCCCCGTCGCGCCGCCGGCGAGCCAAGCGCGTGCGTGGCCGGGCAGGCGGTCGAGCAGCAATTCGCCGCTGATCGTGCGGCAGTCGTGCGCGGCGGCGCTCGCGACGACCGGAGCCTCGGCGAGATGCGGGACGCGGCCCGCGAGCCACTGGCGCACCGCGGCCAGCGCAGCATCGTCGGCGCGGCGGTCGAAGCTGTCGGGATCGACCGTTGCATCGGGGGCGTTTTTCCACACGCGCACCCCGCGCCCCTCGATGTCGGGGAGCAGGGTGAAGCCGTAGGCGCGGTCGACGAGCGCGGGCATCGCGGGCGGGCGATACTGGACATCGCCCTGACCGGGGCCGACGTGAAAAAGCTGGTAGCGCACCGCCGACAGCCGTGCGGGCGTCAATATCTGCGGAAAAAGCTCGGTCAGCCATGCGCCGGTCGCATAGACGATGCTGCGGGCAGTGCCGCCGTCGGGCAGGATATAGAGGTCGCGCTTCTTGTCGAACAGCGGCGCGGGCATGACGACGTCTTCGACATCGACCTGCGCGTCGAGGATGGTTTCAAGAATGGCGCGGCGGCCGGCGAGAAGCGCGGCCTTGTCAGCGACGAGAGCCGCTTCCTCGTCGCGCCAGCCGATCGCGCCGAAGCGGCTGCGCAGCTTGTGCCCGGTCGTGCGGTCGGTCCCCGGCGGCTCGTCGGCGCCGTCGGTCGGCAGCAGTGTGGTGACCGCGGCGCACTGGGTCACGATCGGCAGGCTGGCGCTGTCGGACAAGCGCTGCCACAGCGGCAGGCTGTCGTGCGCGAGATCGGCATATAGCGCGTCGCCCCCCTGTGCGGGATCGTACAGCATGGTCGGGAGGTTCGAGGCGGCGCGGCCGTTCCCTTCGCCATAGGCATCGAACAGCCGGACATCGAGGCCCTGACGGACGAGATGCCACGCGGTCCATGCCCCGACCGCGCCGGCGCCGACAATCGCGACATCGACATGCTTGTCCGGCGATTTGACGCCCTTGCGCCGTTTCGATGCGCGCGGCTGCGGCGGATCCTTGCGCTTCGGTTCTTTCGTCGCCGCGCCGAGCGCCAGCGCGGCGGGCGCCGCGGCGAGCGCGCCGAGCAGACGCCGCCGATCCATCAGCCGCCCTTTTTGTAGTAGCGGTAGCCGCCGATCCAGGTTTCGAGCGGCACCATCTTTCGGATGTCCTCGGGGCTGGCGAGCAGCAGATCGGTGTCGACAATCAGAAAGTCGGCGCGCATGCCCGGCATCAGCGTGCCGAGCCGGTCCTCGGCGAAGGCGGCATAGGCGGCGCTGCGCGTGAAGCCGTCGAGCGCGGTCTCGCGCGAAACCGCCTCTTCGGGATGCCAGCCGCCGAACGGCTGACCCTGCGCGTCGGTGCGCGAGATGGCGGCGGCGATGCCGCGGAAGGGGTTGGCGCTTTCGACCGGCACGTCCGACCCGAAAGCGAGGCGGACGCCGGCATTTTCCATGCTGCGCCACGCATAGGCGCCCTTCAGCCGGTCGGGCCCGAGGCGGGCTTCGGCCATCAGCCGGTCCGACGGCTGGTGGATCGGCTGCATCGACGCGATGACGCCGAGCTTGGCAAAACGCGGGATGTCGGCGGGATCGACGATCTGCGCATGTTCGATCCGCCAGCGCCGTTCGCCGGGCAGATCGGCAGTGAGATCGGTGATTGCGTCGAGCGCCTCGGCATTGGCGGCATCGCCGATGGCGTGGATCGCGACCTGGAACTTGTCCATCGAGGCGCGGACCATCTTGTTGCGCAATTGCGCCGGGGTCAGCAGTGGCAGGCCCTTCTGGCCCGGTGCGTCGGCATAGGGCGCCTTGAGCCACGCGCCGCGCGACCCGAGCGCGCCGTCGAGATAGAGCTTCACCCCCACCATGCGCAGCTTGTCGTCATAGAGCCAGGGGGTTGGCCCGGGACCCGCGATCAGCGCCATATTGTCGATGTCGCCACCGTAGCTGAGAATCCGGATCGCGAGCTGGTGCTTGTCGCCCGCGCGGCGATAGGCCTGCCATTCCTGGATCGTCGTGCCCATGTCGGCGATCGCGGTGATCCCCTGGGCGAGCAACTGCTGCTGCGCGGCGAGGAAGGCGCGATCGAGGTCGCGCGCGAGCGGCTTGGGCTTGGCGCTGTCGATCAGCGCGACCGCGGCATCGACGAAGACGCCGGCCGGCTTGCCGTCCGCCATCTCGATCCGCCCGCCCTCGGGCGCCTTGGTCGCGGCGGTGATCTTTGCCGCCGTCATCGCAGCGCTGTTGGCCCATCCGGCATGGCCATCGACGCGTTCGAGCCAGACCGGCCGGTCGGGCACGACCGCGTCGAGATCGGCTGCGGTCGGGAAGCGGCCCAATCCCCATTTTTCCTGATTCCAGCCGCGCCCGATGATCCAGGGCAGTTCGGGGTTTTCATCGGCATATTTTTTGATCGCCGCCTGTGCCTCGGCCAGCGAGCGCGTGTCCGACAGGTCGAGCAGCATGAGCGACAGACCCAGGCCCATCAAATGGCCATGTGCGTCGATCATGCCCGGGATCAGCGTCCGGCCCTTGCCGTCTTCCTTGAAATCGGGGCGTTCGGGGCGCTTGTCCTTGCGGTCGAGAAGCTGCTTCACCTTGCCGTCGGTGCCGATCACCATGCCGGTGAATCGCACGACCTTGCCGTCCTTGTCGAGCGTGATGCCGTTGACATTGTCGACGAGCGTATCGGCCTGCGCGGGTGCAGCGAGGAGTAAGGCGATGATGGTTAGGGCTAGGCGCTTCATTTCGGCAACCTCGTCACGAGCGAGCTGGTGTCCAGGCGGCCGCCGCCTGCGCCCTGCACCTCGGCATAAAATTGATCGACCAGCGCCGCGACGGGAAGCGTCGCGCCGTTGACGCGGGCTTCGTCGAGCGCGAGGCCCAGATCCTTGCGCATCCAGTCGACCGCAAAGCCGAAATCATATTCGTCCTTCGCCATCGTGCCCCAGCGGTTGAGCATCTGCCAACTTGCCGCGGCACCGCCCGACACCGCCTCGAACACCTTGTCGGTGTCGAGGTCCGATGCCTGGGCGAAGCGCAGCGCTTCGGAGAGCCCTTGGAGAACGCCGGCGATCGCGATCTGGTTGACCATCTTGGTCGTCTGGCCCGCGCCCGGTCCGCCGATATGCACGATGCGCGCGGCATAGGCGCGCATCAGGGGCTCGGCGGCGGCGAAGGCGGCGTCGCTGGCGCCGCACATGATCGACAGCGCCCCATTTTGCGCGCCCGCCTGACCGCCCGAGACCGGCGCATCGACGCACAACAGACCGCGCGCATCGGCCTCTTCGGCCAGGCGCCGGGCGATTCGGGCGGAGACAGTCGTGTGATCGACGAAGACCGCGCCGGACTTCATCGCGCCGAAAGCCCCGTCGTCGCCGAGCGTCACCGCCGCGAGATCGTCGTCGTTGCCGACGCAGGCGAACACCGCATCGGCGCCCGCGGCGGCGGCGGCGGGGCTGTCCGCTGCCTGGCCGCCATAATCCGCCGCCCAGGCGTCCGCCTTGGCGCGGGTGCGGTTATAGACGGTGACGGCATGACCGGCCTTGACGAGATGGCCGGCCATCGGGCCGCCCATGATGCCGGTGCCGATGAAGGCGATGCGCAATTTTTCTTCGCTCATGCCGCGGTCCATAACCATGGTTTGCGCGCGGCGCCAGATAGGGTAGGGGGCTTGCCGCTATGACCGATCAACCCAACCTGACCGCCGCCGCCGATTTTCCGGCGATAAACCTCGACGATGTGCGGGCGGCTGCGGGACGAATTGATGGCGCGGTTGTCCGCACCCCGACGCTGAAGTCGCAGACGCTGTCCGAACTGGTCGGCGCCGAGGTGTGGCTGAAATTCGAAAATCTGCAATTCACCGCGGCCTACAAGGAACGCGGAGCGCTCAACGCGCTGCTGCTGCTCAGCGACGAGGCGAAGGCGCGCGGCGTGATCGCGGCGTCGGCGGGGAATCATGCGCAGGGCCTTGCCTATCATGGCAAGCGGCTCGGCGTGCCCGTCACCATCGTCATGCCGAGCACGACGCCGCAGGTGAAGGTGTCGCAGACCGCGAGCCACGGCGCGCAGATCGTGTTGTTCGGCGAAAAATTCGACGATGCCTACGCCCATGCACGCGAGCTGGAGGCAGAACGCGGGCTGACCTTCGTCCACCCCTTCGACCATCCGCACGTCGCGGCGGGGCAGGGGACGGTCGCGCTCGAAATGCTCGAGGATGTGCCCGAACTCGACACGCTGATCGTGCCGATCGGCGGCGGCGGTCTGCTGGCGGGCATGGGCACCGCGGCGCGCGGGATCAAGAATGACATGCGGCTCGTCGGCGTGCAGGCCGAACTTTACCCGTCGATGTATGCCGAGCTGAACGGCGTCGACATGGCGTGCGAGGGCGATACGCTGGCCGAGGGCATCGCGGTCAAGGAACCGGGAAGCTATACGCGCAAGCTGGTCGCCGAACTCAACGACGATATCGTGCTCGTCGCCGAACGCCATCTGGAGCGCGCGGTCAGCCTGCTGCTCCAGATCGAGAAGACGGTGGTCGAAGGCGCGGGCGCCGCGGGCCTCGCGGCGATGCTCGCGCATCCCGAGGAATTCGCCGGGCGCAAGGTCGGCCTGGTGCTGACGGGCGGCAATATCGACACGCGCCTGCTCGCGAACGTGCTGCTGCGCGACCTTGCGCGATCGGGCCGGATCGCGCGGCTGCGCATCCGGTTGCAGGACCGCCCCGGCGCGCTGTTCAAGGTGATGGAGGTGTTCAACGAAAAGCAGGTGAACATCATCGAAATCTATCACCAGCGCATCTTCACGACGCTGCCCGCCAAGGGCCTGATCACCGACATCGAATGCGAGGCGCGCGACAAGGAGCATCTCGACAGCCTGGTCTCGGCGCTGCGCGATGCGGGCTATATGGTCACGACGGTGGAGTTGGCCTGATTTTTCCCCTCTCGCAAGCGGGAGGGGCGGCGAGGCTTGGCAGCTTGCTGCCTAGCTGCAGCAGGGTGGGCCAGCCACGCCGCGTTCTTGCCCACCCCGTTGCGACTAGCGAACAAGTTCGCAAGTCTCACTGCCCCTCCCGCTTGCGGGAGGGGATTGCTATGGTGCCGCGATGAAAGAATTCACGTTCTCCCTTACCGCCACGCCCGACGCCATCGACGAGCTGGGCCATGTCAATAATGCGGTCTGGGTCCAGTGGATCCAGCAGGTTGCGACGGGGCATTGGGACGCCGCCGCGCCGCAGAGCCACAAGGATGCCTATATTTGGGTCGTGGTGCGGCACGAGATCGACTATCTGCGCGCGCTCGGCCCCGGTGAGACGGTGAACGCGCGGACCTGGGTCGCCGACAAGCCGCAGGGCGCGAAGTTCGACCGCTTCATGGAATTCACCGGCGCGGACGGCAAGGTGCATGTCCGCGCGCGCACCGTCTGGGCCCTGCTCGACAAGGCGAGCGGCCGCCCGCTGCGCGTCACCGACGCGATCATCGCCCCCTTTCAGGCCGACCGCTGAGCCGTCCGGCCGTGCCGCGCGGTCAGTAGGCGAGGGCGCAACCGTCGGCGCGCATCTCGCTCGCCGCGGCATAGACGCGCGTGTCGCCGTCCATGCGATGTTCGACGCACTGGTAGCGGCCGAAGCCGCCGTCGGGATTGCCGATCGTCCAGCCGAGCGCCGCAAGCTGGGCCCGCGTCGCGGCGGGAACGCCGCTTTCGAGCCGCAGAAGTCCCTTGGGGCCGAGCCCCGGCGCATCCTCGCCCATCGATTGCGACGATCCTTCATGATGCCAACGCGGCGAATCGCCGGCGGCCTGGATTTCGAGGCCGTAATCGATGCGGTTGACCATGATCTGCGTCTGCCCCTGCGGCTGCATGTCGCCGCCCATCACCCCGAAGCTCATCCACGGCGTGTCGCCATGCGCGGCGAAACCGGGGATGATCGTCTGGAACGGGCGCTTGCCGGGGGCATAGATATTCGGGTGGCCGTCTCGCAGGCTGAACAACTGACCGCGATCCTGGAACATGAAGCCCAGCCCGTCGGCGACAAGGCCCGACCCCATGCCGCGGAAGTTCGACTGGATCATCGACACCATCATGCCGTCCTTGTCGGCGACGCTGAAATAGGTGGTGTCGCCATGGCTCGGCGCCTGCCCCGGATGAACCGGGGTCAGGATGCGCTCGGGGCGGATCAGCCGGGCGCGCTCGGCCGCATAGTCCTTCGAGATCAGCCATTCGACCGGCACGTTCGAAAAATGCGGGTCGGCGTAGTAGCGCGCGCGATCCTCATAGGCGAGGCGCTTTGCCTCGGCCTGAAGATGGATCGACAACGCGGACTGGAACCCCGCGCCCTTCAGGTCGAAATTTTCGAGGATGTTGAGCATCTGCAGCGTCGCGATGCCCTGCGTGTTGGCGCCGAGTGCATAGACGTCGGTGCCGCGGTAGGATGTGCGGTGCGGCTCGATCCATTCGGAGCGGTGCGCGGCCAGATCCTCGCGGCGCAGCCAGCCCCCGATGCGCCGGAAATAGGCGTCGATCGTCCGCGCAATCTCGCCATCGTAAAAGACGTCGCGGCCGCCCTCGGCGATCAGGCGGAAGGTGCGCGCAAGGTCCGGGTTGCGGAACACCTGTCCCGCTTGCGGCCCCTTGCCGTCGGCCATGCCATAGGTGCGCAGCGCATTGTCGACCTCTTCAATCCCGCGCCCCGGCTGGCGAAAACCGGCGAGGCTGCGGCGGATATAATAAGCGATCATGTCGGGGACCGGGGCGCCCGCCTCGGCATGGGCGATGACCGGTTCGAAAAGCTCCTTCCACGGCAGCTTGCCGTAGCGCTGGTGCATCGTCCACCAGGCGTCGACCGTCCCCGGCACCGACACCGCGATCGCGCCATAGGCCGGGATCGCGCTGTCCTTCGCGCGCGATCGCACGGTGGCGAGGTCGAGCGCGCGGGGGCTTTTTCCCGACCCCGCCAGCCCGACGACCTTCTTTGCCTTCGGATCCCAGATCATCGCATAGGCGTCGCCGCCGATGCCATTGGCGGTCGGTTCGAGCAGACCGAGGCAGGCGTTGGTCGCGATCGCGGCGTCGACCGCCGACCCGCCGCGTTTCAGCATGTCGATCCCCGCCTGCGTCGCGAGCGGATGCGCGGTGCCGACCGCGCCGCTGAGGCCGTAAGCGGCGGTACGCGAGGCGAAGCTCGCACCGACCGGCCGGTCGCCGGCATGGACGTCAGGTCGCAGGAAGCGTTCGCTGTCCTTGTCCCACGCGGGCGGCAGCGCCGGATCGCCTTTTGGCGCCGGCTTCGCGGACTGGGCAAGCCCGGCGGTCGGCAACAGGGCGACGGCGGGGGCGGCAGCAAGAAGCGTGCGACGGCGCATGGCGATGTCCTTTGAAATTTTCTGTCGTCCCTTTGTTGCGCCATGCGGCAGGCTTGGCAAGGGGCGTGGAGACTCCCTACTCGAGTTCGGTAAGGTCGAGCGCCGCGAGCAGCTGGCCACGGGCGCGGCGGACGTCGGCGGTGAGCGCGGGTGAAGCGAGGTCGCCGGGTGCGATCGCTTCGGGCCAGTGCGCCGCGACGACGGCGGCGATCCGGTCGAGCTTGGCTTCGTCGGCCATGAACCGCGGATCGACGGTCGCCGGATCGGCGACGACGCGCAGGCGCAGGCAGGCGGGGCCGCCGCCATTGGCCATCGACTGGCGCACGTCGACCGGAAACAGCCGCCGGATCGGACCGTTGCCCGCGACATGCGCCTCGAGCCAGGTCCACACGCTCGGCGTTTCGCGCGCTTCGGTGGGGAGGATCAGCCCCATGCCGCCGTCGTCCGGCAGGCTGACGAGTTGCGCGTTGAACAAATAGGATTTGATCGCGTCGGGCAGGCTGACTGCGCTCGCGGGGACTTCGACGATCTCGACCTCGGGAAAGGCCGCGCGGATCTGCGCATGCGCCGCCGCGCGGTCCTCGAAAGCGGTTTCGTGCGTGAACAGCACGCGCTCGTTGGCGACGGCGACCACGTCGTTGTGAAAGGCGCCGCCCTGGATCGCGGTGTCCGATTGCCGGATGAACAGCGTCCGGTCGGGATCGAGCCGGTGATGGCGCGCGATCGCTTTCGAGGCGTCGAGATGCTGGCGCGCCGGGAAGCGTCCGCCGCCGACGCCATAGACGAAAATCTCGACCCCCGGCTGGTCATGGCCGGCGCACAGCCGCATGTGATTGGCGGCGCCCTCGTCGCCGAACGGCGCGGGGACCGGACCGTGGACGGCGAAGGCCGGGTGCGCGAAGGCGAGCCGGAGCTGAGCGAGCGTGCCCTGCCACTCATGGCTGCGGTGCGGCATGGTGACGAGATTGGCGACGGTCAGATGGCATTTGCCGTCGCCGCTGTCGGGCGCGGGCGAGACGGTGGCGGCATTGGCGGCCCACATCGACGAGGCCGACCAAGCCTGCGCGCGCAGATGCGCCTCGGCGCTGTCGAGATCGGTCGCCAGCGCCGCGAGCCACGCCGCATCGGGGCGGTCGAGCGGCGCGAAAAAGCCCTGCGGCAGCCCGAGCGCGACGTTGTGGCGCATCTTGTCGATGCCTTGCAGCGCCGCGGCGCGCGGTTGCGACACGTCGCCGGCATTGCTGGCGGAAGCCATGTTGCCGCGGCTGAGGCCGGCATAATTATGCGTGGGGCCGATGATGCCGTCGAAGTTGATTTCGGTGATCATGGCTCAGCGCCCGATCCAGCTGATGGTATCGCCGGTGCCGATCTGCAGCATCCGCGCCGTCTCGGCATCGATGCTGCCGCCCGCGCCGACCTTGCCGAAGCAGCAGCGGAAATCGGCAAGGCGGCCCGTCGCGATCAGCGCGTCCGCGCCATCGTCCAACCGGTCGGCGACTCGCGTCACCTCGACATGCTGCGCGTCGCGGATGCTCGACACCTGATCGGTGCGCGCGGTCATCGTCGGGCCGCCGTCGAAGATGTCGATGTAATTTTCGAAGGCGAAGCCCTCATTCTCCAGCATCCGCATCGCGGCGCGGCCGGTGGGATGGGGAACGCCGATCACGCTGCGCGCGGTTTCGGGTAGCATCGCGATATAGACCGGATGCTTGGGCATCAGGTCGGCGATGAACTGGTTGCCGTGGACGGCATTGAACTGGTCGGCTTCCTGAAAGCTCATGCCGAAGAATTTGCCCGCGACGCCGTCCCAGAAGGGCGAGCCGCCCGCTTCGTCGATCACCCCGCGCAACTCGGCGAGGATGCGGTCGCCGAAGCGCGCGCGGTGTCGCGCGATGAACAGATAGCGCGAGCGTGCGAGCAACAGGCCGAGCCCGCCGGCGCGCGCCGCGGGATGGAGGAACAGGCCGCCGACCTCGCTCGACCCGTTGAGATCGTTGCTGAGCATGAGGACCTGCGCGTGGAAGGTCCGCCCCAATTGCTCGCTATGCTTGCTGTCGGTGCCGATGCGATAGCTGTAGAAGGGCCAGCGCTGGCCGACCTGGCCGAAAATCTGGCAGGTGCCGCGCACCTCGCCCGTTTCGGTGTCCTCGAGCATCATCAGATAAAGCTCGTCGGAGGGATATTCGCGGTCGCTGGCGAAGCTGGCCTCGGCGCGATCGAGCTTGGCGCGCAGCGCCTTGCGGTCGGGCGGCAGATTGGTGAAGCCGCCGCCGGTCAGTTTCGCCATTTCGTAGATGCTTTGCAGGTCGCTCGGTTTCGCCGAGCGGATCACATAGCTCACACAGTCCCCCGTTCCGCTATTTTCATTAGGGTCAGTGCCGACAGCTGCGCGCGTTCGGCAAGGCTGTCGACGATCAGAAATTCGTCCGACGAATGGATGGCGCCGCCGCGCGGGCCCATCGTGTCGACGACGGGAATGCCGCAGGCGGCGATATTATTGCCGTCGCACACGCCGCCGGTCGCGTTCCAGCCGATCGACAGGCCCAGCGCCGCGCCGCAGTCGCGGACCAGCTCGAAGAGGCGGGTCGCCGCGGCATCGAGCGGCTTGGGTGGGCGGTTGAAGCCGCCGTAGAGGTGGCAATGGACGTCGTGGTCGCGCTGGATCGCGGCGATGGCATCGCGCAGCGCCGCTTCGGCGGCGGCCATCGCGTCGGGGGTCATCGGCCGCATGTTGACGCGCAGGATCGCCTGATCTGGGACAACATTATTGGGGCCGCCACCGTCGATCTTCGCCGGATTGACCTTGAGGTCGGGCGATTTCAGCGCATTGAGGCGGAGCGCGAGGTCGGCGGCGGCGACGAGCGCGTTGCGGCCGTCCTCCGGGTTGCGTCCGGCGTGCGCCGAGCGGCCGTGGATCAGCACCGAGAAATTGCCGCTGCCCGGCCGCGCGCCGGCGAGCGTGCCGTCGGGCAGCGCGGGTTCGTAGGTAAGCGCCGCGGTCTTGCCGCGCGCCAGTTCGGCGATCAGCGCGGCGGAGGCGTGACTGCCCGTTTCCTCGTCGCTGTTGATCATCACGTCATAGCCGACGCGCTCGGCCAGCGGCGACGCCTCGAGCGCCGACAGCGCGGCAAGGATGACGGCGATGCCACCCTTCATATCGGCGGTGCCGGGGCCGTTGAGCACGCCCGGCTCTAGCCATTTGAGCGACTGGAAAGGGTGATCGGCGGCGAATACCGTGTCCATATGGCCGGTCAGCAGCAGCTGGACCGGCGCCTCGGGGCGCACGCGAAGATGGAGATGCGCGCCGCGCTCGATCGTCTGGACGCGGCCCGCGGCATCGACGCTTTCGACAGGATCGGGCGCGACGAGACACAGGGTGCCGGGGAGCGCCGAAAAGGCGTCGGCGAGCAGGCCGGCGACGGTCTTCAGCCCGGCAAGATTACCGGTGCCGCTGTTGACCGCGGCCCAGCGTTCGACCTGCGCCAGCATCGGCGCATCGGCCGCACGCTCCAGCGTGGCGGTTTCGCTTGGCTTCAGGATGGTCATGCGCAGCCTATAGCCGCCCGCGCCCGGCTTTGGCACCCCCGGCGCGAAACAATCTTTCACGCGATACGGTAAATCACTGACATCGCTGGACGAGGCAGGCGATGTCGCGCGCGAAAGCGTCCGAATCGCAACGCGTTAACCGAAACTTCGTCTGCCGGGGCATAGGGCCTTGGCATCGCGCCAACGAGTGGGTCCATGACAGCCGCCTTCGTCCTCGTCATCAACATGTGCATCGCCGGGATTTTCGCGGTGGCATTCGGCGTGATCGCGGCGACCAACCGAATGGCCCGCGGCGCCGCCTTCATGGCGGCGGGCTATGCGCTGGGCATCGTCGATGTCGCGCTGGAATTCCTGCTACCCTTCCTGACCGATCCCACGCCGGTGGCGGTCAGCATCTTTGTCGTATTCCTGCTCGCGCTCAGCTTCTGCCTCATCGGCATCTCGCGCCACTATCGCGTGCCGACGCCGCGCGGCGCGATGATCGCGATCTGGGCGAGTGCGCTGCTGTTGGCGCCCCTTGCCTTTTCGCTGCCTTACGGGTCGCCCGCGCGCGGCATGATCTATCAATTTTCCTATTGCCTGATGCAGGGGCTGGCGGGGGTCGTCATCCTGCGGTCGGGGCGGCGCCAGGCGCTCGACCTGCTGCTGATGGGGATGCAGTTCGTCGCGGCGCTGCTGTATCTGGTGAAGCCCGTGATCGGCATGCTGGTTGGAACCGCCGCGGCGCCGCAGGCCTATATGGCGACAACCTATGCCGCGATTTCGCAGACGATGGGCGCGGTAACGCTGGTCGCGGTGGCAATGGTGCTGCTGCTCGTGATGATCCGCGATGCGACCGCCGAGATGACCGCGCGGTCCGAAACCGACCCGCTGTCGAGCGCGCTCAACCGGCGCGGCTTCGAACTGCATGGGGAATCGGCGCTGGCGGGCGGTACACGCGGCGTTCTGGTCGCCGCCGACCTCGATCATTTCAAGCAGATCAACGACAATTACGGCCATGCGGCGGGCGACGGCGTGATCGCGCATTTTGCCGCCCTGTTGCAGGACGCGGCGCCCGAGGGGGCGATCGTCGGACGCGTCGGTGGCGAAGAATTTGCGGTGCTGCTGCCCGATGCGCTGCTGTCGGACGGTCGGCTCTATGCCGAAACGGTGCGCGGCCGCTTTGCGGCGCAGCGGCTTCCGGTGCTCGGCGTCGATCGCTGTTTCACCGCGTCGTTCGGCGTCGCGCAGGCGGGGCGCGGCGACACGCTGCATGACCTGCTCCACCGCGCCGACGCCGCGCTTTACAGCGCCAAGGCCGGGGGACGGAACCTTGTGCGTGTGGCGCTCGGCGAATTGCCGCCGCTGCCCGCGATAGGCGCTGCCTGACGCGGCCCTGTGGCGCGATTGGGGCGCGAAGGGCGGTTGCCATCGCGCCCCAATCGCGCCATAGGGCGGCGGCCCTTTCCTCCCCGGGTCCATCCGCGCAATCGCGCTGACCAAAGGGTGCTTGAATGACTGATTTCCTCGACCGCAGCGGCCTGTTCGTCGATTCGCGTCTCGTCTCCTTCCTCGAGGAAAAGGCGATTCCGGGAACCGGCGTCGATACCGTCAAATTCTGGTCGGATTTCTCCGCATTGCTCGGCACCTTTGCACCCGAAAATGCCGCGCTGCTCGCGAAGCGCGAGGATTTGCAGGCTCAGATCGACGCCTGGCATCGGGCCCGCGAAGGGCAGGCGCACGACGCCGCGGCCTATCAGGCCTTTCTGCGCGAGATCGGCTATCTCGTCCCCGAACCCGCGCTGTTCGCGGTCGGCACCGTCAATGTCGATCCCGAAATCGCGACGATGGCGGGGCCGCAGCTCGTCGTGCCGGCGCTCAATGCGCGCTTCGCATTGAACGCCGCCAACGCGCGCTGGGGCAGCCTTTACGATGCGCTGTACGGCACCGACGCGCTCGACGCGCCGCCGGCCAAGCCCGGCGGCTACGACCCCGAACGCGGCGCGGCGGTGATTGCGCGGGCGAAGGCGTTCCTCGACGAAGCCGTGCCGCTGGCGTCGGAAAGCTGGGCCGACTGGCAGGGCGGCGATCCGGTGCTGACCGATCCGTCGCAGCTTGTCGGGCGCCGCCCGGGCGGGCTGCTGCTTCGCCACAACGGACTGCACATCGAACTCGTGCTCGATCCGAAGAGCCCGATCGGCAGCGGCGACCCCGCCGGCATTGCCGACGTGGTGCTGGAAGCCGCGCTGACGACGATCATCGACCTTGAGGACAGCGTCGCGGCGGTCGATGGCGAGGACAAGACGCTCGGCTATACCAACTGGCTCGGCCTGATGCGCGGCGACCTCACCGAAAGCTTCGACAAGGGCGGCAAGACGATGACGCGCCGCATGGCGGACGACCGCGAATGGACCGCGCCCGACGGCACGCCCTTCACGCTGCACGGGCGCAGCGTGATGTTCGTGCGCAATGTCGGCCATCTGATGACGACGCCGATGATCCGTCTGCCCGATGGATCGGAAGCGCCCGAGGGTCTGTGCGATGCGGTAATCACCAGCCTGAGCGCGCTGCACGATCTGAAGAGGCTCGGCAGCCGGACCAACAGCCGGGCGGGCAGCATCTATATCGTCAAGCCCAAGCAGCATGGTCCAGAGGAGTGCGGCTTCACCGACCGGCTGTTCGACGCGGTCGAGGATATGCTCGGCCTCGCGCGTCACACGATCAAGGTCGGCGTGATGGACGAGGAGCGCCGCACGAGCGCGAACCTTGCCGCTTGCATCGCGGCGGTTAAGGACCGGATCGTCTTCATCAACACCGGCTTCCTCGACCGCACCGGCGACGAGATCCACACCAGCATGCGCGCAGGGCCGATGATCCCGAAGGGCGAGATGAAGGCTTCGGACTGGATCGCCGCTTATGAGGACCGCAACGTCCGCATCGGGCTGGCCTGTGGGCTTTCGGGCAAGGCGCAGATCGGCAAGGGCATGTGGGCGATGCCCGACCTGATGCGCGGCATGCTCGACGCGAAGATCGGCCATCCGAAATCGGGCGCGAACACCGCCTGGGTGCCGTCGCCGACCGCCGCGACGCTGCATGCGCTCCACTATCACATGGTCGACGTGTTCGCGCGGCAGAAGGACATTGCGGGCGAGGCCGTGCCGTCGCTCGACCGGCTGCTGGCGATTCCGGTCGCGACCGGACGCAACTGGAGCGAGGCCGAGGTCGCGCGCGAACTCGACAATAATTGCCAAGGCATCCTGGGCTATGTCGTGCGCTGGATCGACCAAGGTGTCGGCTGTTCGAAGGTGCCTGACATCGACGACGTCGGCCTGATGGAAGACCGCGCGACCTTGCGCATTTCGAGCCAGGCGCTCGCCAACTGGCTGCTCCACGGTGTCTGCACCGCCGAACAGGTCGATGCGGCGCTCGCGCGGATGGCGGCGAAGGTCGATGCGCAGAATGCGGGTGATCCGCTGTACGAAAAGCTGACGCCAGAGGGCATCGCCTATCAGGCGGCGCGGGCGCTGATCTTCGAAGGCGTGACGCAGCCGTCGGGCTATACCGAGCCGCTACTGCACAAATACCGGCTGGCGAAAAAGGCTGCGTAACGGCAGCGCCGCACCGAAAAGCCGCAGCGGTTGAATTGCCTGGCGAGTCCCCTATGCTTGGCGTGGGTCGAGAAGGGGGAATCATGTTTCGATCCATTCTGTCGCTGTGCGCAGCGGCGGGTCTGGCGTCCGCAGCGACGTCGGCCGAGAGCGTGCCGGTCGCCAAGCGCAGTGTTCAAGCGCTCGAAGGCGAATGTTCGGGCGGCGCGGTGCCGAGCTGCGAAGTGCTGTATTGGCGGTACTATTTCGGGCGGGTGGTTGCCGCCGATCCGGTGAAGGCGGCGTCCTATCATCTGCGCATGTGCGATCTGGGCGATGCCGCGCAATGCGGGCGCTATGCAGGCAAGGTGTGGCTGAGCAAGCCGGGCTATCCGAAAAATGATACCGCGACGGTCGCTCGTTATGCGAAACGCGGTTGTATGGGCGGCGACAGCATGAGTTGCGGCCTTGCCTACACGATGTCGAAGAAGCCCAATTCCTATGGCGCGGCGGAACGCGCGACCGTCTATCGCAAGCTGTGCCAAGTCGGAAAGCCGGCGGATTGTTCGCTTGCCGCCGATTTCGAGGGCGAGGCGGGGAACAATGCGTTCGCGATGGAATTGGCGCGCAAGGCCTGCGGCCGGGGCGATTCGCGCGCCTGCATCAATGCCGATGTCTATGCCGTGCGGTTGGGCAACAGCCAGCGCCGCGCGGCTGCGGCCGCCAGGCCGACGCCGCCCGTTGCGAACCGACCGACGCCGCCCAGCGATGCAGGCATGTATCAACCGAGCAGCGGACGGCGAAGCAACGCACGCGACAACAGCCGGTCGGGCACCGATTCTTGCACCAAGAGCAATGGTACCGCAGGCAAGCGTTATTGGTATTATGGCTTCGACAACCAGAGAAAAGACGGCCCCTGTATCTGAATGATGCGGACGGGTCGCGGCTGGCGCCACGCCGCAAAAAGCCCACGCCTGAGATTGGCAACCCCCGATCCGCGGGTTAAGTAGCCCGCGGGTCGCGATTTTTTTGGGGGAAAATTGCCATGCGTCATTCCGTTTTTTCTGCCTTGCTGGCGTCCGCTGCACTGACACTAGCAGGACCGGTTGCCGCCGCGCCCGACAGCACGCCGTCGAGCGGCGTGTTCAAGACCGGGCAGGAGGTCCACGATCTGTGCGTGTCGAAGGATGACGCCGATGTGTCCGCGTGCGACTATTTCATCATGGCAGTTCACGACGCGATCAAATTGTACGGCGACACGAAGATGGCCGACAGCAATCTGTGCCCGCCCGAAGGCGTGACCGCCCTCGAACTGCGCAACACCGTTCTCGCTTACTGGAGCGGCCGGACCACCAGCCTCAAATATTCGGCGGTCAGTTCGATCCGCAACGCGCTGTTCCAGAAATATGGTTGCAGCGAATAGGAGCCGCCACGACCGTGGGTGAGGGCGAACACCGGCACGATTTCCTGGGCGCGTCGCACGACGCCAATGCCCGGCGCACGCTGTGGGTGGTGTTGCTGACCGCGGTGATGATGGTCGGCGAGATCGTCGCCGGTTATCTGACCGGGTCGATGGCGCTGCTCGCCGATGGCTTTCACATGGCGACGCACGCGGGGGCGCTGGGGTTGGCGGCGATCGCTTATCGCTATGCGCGGACGCACCGGCACGACCCGCGCTTCAGTTTCGGGACGGGCAAGGTCGGCGATCTGACGGGCTTTGCCTCGGCGCTGATCCTCGGCATCTTCGCGCTGGGCATCGCGGTCGAATCGACGATGCGGCTGATCGATCCAGTGGCGGTCGATTTTTCGGCGGCCGCGCTCGTCGCGGTGATCGGGCTGGTCGTCAATATCGTCAGCGCGCTGCTTCTGATGGGCGGGCAGCACCATCATCACGATCATCATCATGGCCATGACGACCATGCGCACGGCCATCATTCCCATCACGGTGCAGACAATAATCTGAAGTCGGCCTATTTCCATGTGCTCGCCGATGCGCTGACCTCGGTACTGGCGATCGCGGCGCTGCTGGCCGGGCGCTATCTGGGGCTGGGGTGGATGGACCCGATGATGGGGATCGTCGGCGCGCTGGTGATCGCGCGCTGGTCCTGGTCGCTGATGCGCGACACCGCCGAGGTGCTGCTCGATACGACCGATGCGACGATTGCGGCCACGCTGCGCAGCCGGATCGACGCGGCCGCGGGCGTGCGGCTGACCGATCTGCACGTCTGGCGCGTCGGCCCCGATGCGTGTGCCGCGATCGTCGAGGTCGAAGGGGCGATGAGCGCGGCGGACCTGCGCGCGCGGCTCGCCGATATCCGCCAGCTTGCCCATCTGACCGTGGCCGTGCGCTGACAGGGGTGCGGCAGGGTTAATGCGGAGGCAATTCGGCGCTTGCCATCGCCGGGTTTTGGCGGATGATCCGGAGTAGCTGAAGCGGGGGACGGGCGATGTCGGCACCTTTCAATTTCGGGCAACTCAAATTTCTGAAAGCGCTGACCGAGGCGCTGTTCCACGGCGCGCCGATGGTCATCTCCGCGGATCAGGTGGTGGCGAACATCACCGAATTGTTCGCGAAGGTCGGCGGCACCAAGCTTGACGAAATTCGCCTGTCGCTGACCGCAGCCGAACTGGTGCTCGGCCCGCTGTTCGCGGCGGTCGATGTCGAGACGCGCGCCCACCGCATCCGCAACCGGCTGCAGAACAGCCAGATCGACCTGTTTCAGGACATGGCCCGGCTGCGCGGTATCGTTTACGCCTGCTATTACGGGCATTGGCAGCCGGGGGTCGAGGCGGGCGACCAGCAGGCGAACGCCGCCAATCCGGTGCATCGGCAGATCGGCTTCACGCTGCCCAAATTCCGCGTGCGCGGCCCCGCCGACATGGCGATCACTCGCGTCGAGGGGCGCGAGATCGATCCCGCGCATATATTGGATGCGGATACGCTGGGCGACGAATATGACGTCGTCGTCGTCGGATCGGGCGCAGGCGGCGGGGTCGCAGCGCACAATGTCGCCGCGCGCGGCTACAAGGTGCTGATCGTCGAGGCGGGCCCCTTCTATCCCTCGCCGCGCATCACGCACCACGAACTCGACATGGTGGCGCAGCTTTACAAGCATGGCGCGCTGCAAACCTCGACCAATCGCGACTTCATCGTCTTTCAGGGGCGCTGCGTCGGCGGATCGTCGACGATCAACAACGGCATCTGCCTGCGCGTCAACGAGGCGGGACGGACGCACCCCGATGCGGTCGATGTGCTGGCCCGATGGGCGAGCATCGGCGCGCCGATCGATGCCGACGCCTTTCACGCGAGCTATGACGCGATCCGCGACCGGCTGCATATCGGGACAATCGAGGCGCGCGCCGGGCGGCACAACGGCCCCCATCTTGTCAACGGCTGGCACGCCTATGCCGCCGGATCGTCGGACCCGAAGGAACAGCGCGCGGTCGCCGACTGGTTCGCGAAGAATTTGGGGCCGCCGCACACGCCGGAAGCGTGCGCTTATTGCGGCTATTGCAATTCGGGCTGCGCCTATGGCCGGCGGCTCGGCATGGCGCAGACTTACCTGCCCGACGCATGCCGCGACCATGGCGCACGCATCCTGCCGGAAACGAAGGTCGACCGGATCGTCTGGCAGACGAGCATCGACGGACGGCGCGAAGCCGAGGGGGTGAAGCTGATCCTGCCCGACGGCAGCCGCCGCACGGTGCGCGCGCGGGTCGGCGTCGTCGTCGCGGCGGGCACCATCGCCTCGTCAAAGCTGCTCGACCGCAGCGACATCGACGGTACCGGACAAAATGTGTCGCTCAATATCGCCTCGCCGGTCGTTGCGCTGATGCCCGAGGGCGTCGGCGGCAATGCCTGGGACGAGGACCAGATGTCGAGCTACGTCGATTGCGGCGATTTCCTGCTCGAAAGCCATTTCCAGCCGCCGATGGCGATGGCGTCGCTGATGCCGGGCTGGTTCACCGACCATAGCGAGCGGATGCGCAACTATGGCCGCGTCCATTCGGCGGGCATCCTGTTCCCCGCCGACCGGCGCGGACGGGTCAAGGACGGCAAGCTCAAATTCGAGCTCGACCCCGATACCGACCTGCTGCTGCTGCGCCGCGCGATGGCGACGCTGACCAAGGTGCATTTCGCCGCCGGAGCGATCGAATGCTATCCGGCGCTGACCAAGGGGCAGCGGCTGACCCCCGACATGGACATCGACGGCTTCTTCGAAACGGCGATCCGCGAATCGGACGATGTGACGCTGTCGAGCAGCCACCCGCACGGCGGCAATGCGATCAACGTCGATCCCGACGCAGGCGTGGTCGATCCCGATTGCCGCGTCCACGGCACGACCAATGTCATCGTCACCGACGCCAGCGTCTTTCCGACCTGCATCCGCGTCAACGCGCAGTGGACGACGATGGCGATGGCGCATTATGCGACCGCGCGGCACGATCCGTTCGGTTAAGGTCTCCTCGCAATGACGGCGGCTTTTGTTTATGGGGCGCGCCGATGACCTTCACTGTTGCCGCTCTCTATCGTTTCGCGCCGTTCGACGACCCTGCTGCGCTGCGCGCGCCCTTGCTTGATCTCTGCGCGGCCCAGGAGGTGAAGGGCACGCTGCTGCTCGCGCGGGAGGGGGTGAACGGGACGATCGCGGGGAGCGCCGAAGGTATTGCCGCAGTGATCGCGCATATCCGCACGCTGCCCGGCTGCGCCGAGCTCGACGTCAAATATTCCGCCGCCGCGGCCATGCCCTTTCAGCGGCTGAAGGTGCGGCTGAAAAAGGAAATCGTGACGATGAAGGTGCCGGGGGTCGATCCGGCGCGCGAGGTGGGCGCCTATGTCGCGCCGGCCGACTGGAATGCGGTGATCGACGATCCCGACACGATCGTCATCGACACGCGCAACGATTTCGAGGTCGGCTATGGCAGCTTCGCGGGCGCGGTGAACCCGCAGACGAAAAGCTTCGGCGATTTTCCCGGCTGGTGGCGCGACCATGCCGCCGATTTCGCCGGGAAGCGCGTCGCGATGTTCTGCACCGGCGGCATTCGCTGCGAAAAATCGACCGCCTTCCTGAAAAGCGAAGGCGTCGCCGATGTCGTTCACCTGAAAGGCGGCATCCTCGCCTATCTGGAGCAGATACCGCAGGCCGACAGCCGCTGGCAGGGCAGCTGCTTCGTCTTCGACGAACGCGTCAGCGTCGGCCACGGACTGGTCGAGGTCGGCGACAAGGACTGACAGCCCGGCCGCCGAAGCCTCTCCTGCGCGCCGCAATCAGTCGGCGTCGAGGCCGTAGGCGGTGTGGAGCACGCGGACCGCGAGTTCGGTTTCATCCTCGTCGATCAGCACGCTGACCTTGATCTCGCTGGTCGAGATGGCCTGGATGTTGATGCCGCGATCGGCGAGCGCGCGGAACATCGTGCTGGCGACGCCCGCGTGGCTCTTCATGCCGACGCCGACGACGCTAATCTTCGCGACCTTGTCGTCCGACAGGATGCGGTTGAAGCCGATCTTGTCCTTCGCGGCTTCGAGCAGGTCGATCGACCGCAAGAGGTCGGCGGCGGGAACGGTGAAGGTCACGTCGGTCTCGCCCTTGTCGCGGCCGACATTCTGGATGATCATGTCGACGTTGATCCCCGCGGCGGCGAGCGGGCCGAAGATGTTGGCGACGCCGCCCGGGCGGTCGGGGACGCGCGTCACGATGATCTTCGCTTCATTCTTGTCGTGGGCGATGCCGGTGATCAGCTGCCGTTCCATCTGATGTTCCTCTATTTCCTCGTCGCTGACGATCATCGTGCCTCTTTTGGGTGCCTCGTCGCCCTCGACGAAGCTGGAAAGCACCTGCACGCGCACGCCCATCTTCATCGCGAGGCCGACCGAGCGCGTCTGGAGCACCTTGGCGCCGACGCTCGCGAGTTCGAGCATTTCTTCATAGGTGACATAGTCGAGCTTGCGCGCGCGCGCGACGATGCGCGGGTCGGTGGTATAGACGCCGTCGACATCGGTGTAGATGTCACAGCGATCGGCCTCGACCGCGGCGGCGACCGCGACAGCGCTGGTGTCCGATCCGCCGCGCCCCAGGGTCGAGATGCGACCATCGTCCATCATCCCCTGAAAGCCCGGGATCACCGCGACTTCGCCGCGGCCCATCGCCGCGAGCAGCGCGCCCGTTTCGATGTCGAGGATGCGGGCGCGGGCATGCGCCTCTTCGGTGCGGATCGGGAGCTGCCAGCCGAGCCAGCTGCGCGCGGGAACGCCCATCGCCTGCAGCGTGAGCGCGAGCAGCCCCGACGTAATCTGTTCGCCCGCCGCGACCACGACATCATATTCGGCCGGGTCGTAACGCGGGTTCGCCTCGCGGCAGAAATTGACGAGCCGGTCGGTCTCGCCAGCCATCGCCGAAACGACAACCGCGACTTCATTGCCCTGCGCCACTTCACGCGCGACCAGTTTCGCGACGGTGCGAATCCGCTCGGTGCCCGCCATCGACGTGCCCCCGAATTTCATCACGATCCGTGCCATCTCGTCCCGCCTTTTCGCAAACTGGTTTCGGCCGCAACTTCCAAGGATTTCCGCGGCGACCGCGCTGTTAGGGAAGGGGAAGCGCGATGGCAAGGCCGACAGATTATACCATCAGGATATTTTTTCTTGTCCGTTCGCAACAGGTGCGCGGGTATCCGCCGAACGATTATTCTATCCCGATAAGTCTTGTGCCGCGCCGGGCGGGGTGCCAAATCGCGCTCTATGAGCGCTACGACAATCAATCCGCACGAAGCCGCCCATTTCGGCGCGCTCGCCGCCGACTGGTGGGATCCGCACGGCTCGTCCGCCATGCTGCACAAGCTCAACCCGGTGCGCCTGTCCTATATTCGCGACCGGATTGACGCGCATTGGCTGACCGACAGCCGCGATCTGAAGCCGCTCGCCGGCAAGCGCGCGCTCGACGTCGGGTGCGGCGCGGGCCTGCTTGCAGAACCGCTTGCGCGGATGGGGGCAGCGGTGACGGGGGTCGATGCCGCACCCGAAAATATCGCCGCGGCGCGCGCGCATGCGGCCGGGCAGGGGCTGGGAATCGACTATCATGCGGGCGAACTGGCGGCACTGCCGCTCGCGACCTTCGACCTCGTCACCTCGATGGAGGTGGTCGAGCATGTGGCCGATCCGGCGGCCTTCATCGCCGAACTTGCCGCGCGCCTGGCGCCCGGCGGACTGATGATCCTGTCGACCCCCAATCGCACCGCCCTGTCGAAGCTGCTGCTCGTCGAGGCGGCCGAGCGGATCGGCGCCGTACCGCGCGGCACGCACGACTGGGGCCAGTTTCTGAAGCCCGAAGAATTGACCGCGCTCCTTGCGGCGGCGGGGCTTGAAGTCGTCGATCGCACCGGCCTCGCGCCCTCGGCAGCACGCGGGTTCAAGCTCGGCGGCAGCGAAGCGTTGAACTATCTGCTCGCGGCGCAGCGCGCGGGCTGATCGCGCGCTTGATCGCGGCGTCGGCGCCTGATACGCACCGCTGCGATGACCAACGACCGATCCCTTCGATTCAAGGCGTATTGGCGCTCCTTTACCTAAGGAGCGGCATGGCATCATTCATCATGACCATGGCCGCCGTGTCGGAAGGCGAATGGTCATCATCATGAAACCGCACCCCCTCTGTCACGGCGCGCCTTTTAGAAGAGACGCTTGCGATGACAGAGACCTTGATCCGCCTGACCACCCCGCGATGCCGTATCGACCGGCTGGTCGCCGATGATGCTGCCGACCTGTGGGCGATCACCGACGCGTCGGTGACGTCGCAGGTCCATTTCCTGCCCGAACCCTTCACCAAGGACGAAGCCGCCGCGCTGATCGCGCGGTCGCGCGGCGACGATGTCTTCCACGCGGTGCGCGACGCGGCGGGACTGGCCGGGGTCATCGGTGTCCACCGCCGCGGCGCGGGCGAATATGAGGTCGGATACTGGTTCGCCGCCCGTGCCCGCGGCAAGGGGCTGGCGCGCGAGGCGGTCGGCGCGACGGTGCAAGAGATTGCGGCGGCGCGGCGCGGCGCGACGGTCGTCGCCGAATGCCGGCCGGGCAACGCGCGGTCCGAAGCCTTGCTGCGCGCGGTCGGCTTCGTACCGACGGGCACCGCGGGACGGCGCCCCGGGCGCGCGCTGTTCGTATGGCGTGCCGCGCCGGGCGAGCGGATCGATGTGTGCTGAGGGCGCCGAAGGCCGGGGCGATCAGGATCAGAGCGCGGCGAGGCGGCGGCGGTCGACCCAGCCGGTGGCACAGGTCGCTCCGCGTTCGGGCACGCAGCTGTTGCGGCGGCTGGCATAGGCGACCCACGCCCATCCGCCCTGTTCGCCGCACACTAGGACGCGCGTTCCCGCGCGCAGCCGGTCGGTCTTGCGTGCGGCCAGGCTGGGCGAGCGATAAACGGCGACGCGGGCGCTCTGCGCGCTGCCCGTGACGACTGCGGGCGGACAGGCGGCGGGCGCGGTGGCTCCCTGCATCGCGAGCGCGAGTGTCGCAAAGATCGTCAGCATCGGCGCATTCCTTTGGCTAGCCCTGTCGCTGGCCTATCGCACATCAGCCTATCTCTTCGGTTAACGCCTTGGCAATTGCGGCGACCGAGGTCGGGGCATAGGCAAAGCCCATATGTGCGCATTCGACCTCGATCTGCCGGTCGCTTTCGTGCGGCAGGCCGCGCGCGCTGTTCACCGCGACGACGCCGTCATGCTTGGACCATAAGGCAAAGGTCGGCATTTCGGGGCGCGGCGCCGGGTGGAAGTCGATGGGGGGATTGTCGACCGGGTGGCGCGCGATCAGATGATAGAGCCGCCAGGCGCGGTTGGCGCGGCGGCTGCCCGAAAAGGGCGAGCCGAGCGTGACGACGCGCGCGACCTTATGCGGGTGGTGCTTGGCATATTCGCGCGCATAGATGCCGCCGAGGCTCCAGCCGACGAGCGCGGGCGGCTGTCCGGTGCGCGCGATGATCCATTCGACGCGCGCGTCGATGCGGTCAATGATGTCGGCGGTTGCGCCGCGGTTGAAGCCGAGGCCCCAAGCATAGCAGCGAAAGCCCGCGCGGCGCAGGTCGGCGCGCAGCGCCTTCGTCGACCAGTCGCCCGACAGAAATCCCGGCAGCACCATCACCGGCGGGTGGGCGCTGTCCGGATTGGGTTCGGGCGGCATCGGCCGGACGCGCCCGCCGAGCGCGCGCAGCAGCGACCCCGCCTCGCGCCAGAGCAGCGCCAGTCGCGGCGGGGCGTCGGGGTCGGGCACGCGCGCCGGCCATAGGGCGCGCCGGGAAAGATAGCTGCGGATCATTGTCGGCGCGACGGTCAGGCCTTCGGCACCAGCTTGAGCAGCTTGCCGTCCTTGCCGTCGGTCAGCAGCCAGATGCTGCCGTCGTCGCGCACCTCGACCTCGCGGATACGGGTGCCGAAGTCCCAGCGATCGGACTTGTGCAGCGTGTCGCCGTCGATCGCCATGCGGATCAGACCTTCGCCCGACAGCGCGCCCATCAGCAAACTGTTCTTCCAGCCGGGATAGGCGTCGCCGCCGTACCAGACGAGCCCGGCGGGCGACACCGAGGGGTTCCACCACAGCTTCGGCGCGGCAAATTCGGGGCGGGTCGGATGGTCGGGAATGTCGCGGCCGTCATAATGATCGCCATTCGACACGATCGGATAGCCGTAATTGGCCTTTGTCGCGACCAGATTGACCTCGTCGCCGCCCTTTGGCCCCATTTCCTGATTCCACAGCCGCCCGCTGCCGTCGAACGCGAGGCCCAGGATATTGCGATGGCCGAGCGACCAGATTTGCGCGGTCACGCCGCCCTCAGCGGCAAAGGGATTGTCGGCGGGGACGCTGCCGTCGGGGTTCAGGCGCAGGATCTTGCCGAGATTGGCCTTCATGTCCTGCGCTGGATCGAACTTCTGGCGTTCGCCCGAACCGATGAACAAATATCGGCCGTCGGGCGAGAAGGCGAGGCGGTGCGAATAATGGCCGCGGCCGGGCACTTTGGGATCCTGTTTCCAGATCACCTCGAGCCCATCGAGGCGCGGCGCGGCGCCCTGGACCAGCTTCGCCCGGCCGACGACGGCACCGGCGGTGTCGCCTGGGCCGGCTTCGGCCCAGCTCATGTAAATGGTACCGCTCTGCGCGAAATCGGGGGCGAGGATCACATCGCCGAGGCCGCCCTGTCCGGCGTAGAGAGCCGGGGGAACCCCCGCGACGTCGCGCGCGGCGCCGCCTTCTTCCCAGAGTTTGAGTTTGCCCGATTTTTCGGTGACGAGCGCGAGGCGCGTTCCGGGCAGGAAGGTCATCGCCCAAGGCTCGTTGAAGGCCGCCGCTTCCTGCACCGTGAAGGGCGCATCGGCGAGCGCGGTCGCGGGCTGCGCACCCGACGTGTCGAGCGCGGCGCTGTCGGTGGCCGCGTTGCTGGGGGTTCCGGTCGAACAGGCGGCGACGGCCAGTGCGGCCGATAGCGCAAGGGCGGGGATTTTCTGCATGAAAAGGCTCGCTTTGCTGGGGAGGTGGGCGGCCAGTCTGGCGCGCCCGCCCGGAAAAGTCGAGAGGATGTGCGGCGCGTTAGCGGTTCGCGGCTTCGCGGCGCGCGGTGATTTCCTCGACGCTGTCCATGATCGCATCCATCGCCTCGCTGGCCGGAACCGCGTCCGAGCGGCGCTGCGAGAATTGGCCTCGATCCATAATCTCTTCGAGCGCGGTACGCGCGCGCGACACGCGACTTTTCATCGTGCCGAGCGCGCAGTCGCAAATCTGCGCCGCTTCCTCATACGACATGCCGCCCGCGCCGACGAGGATCAGCGCCTCGCGCTGGTCCTGCGGCAATTCCATCAGCGCACGCTGGAGATCGGCCATCTCGCCCGAATCTTCCTGCGACGCGGGGGTCGACAGCGTGCGCTCGACGGTTGTTTCGTCATATTCGCCGTGAAATTTGTTGCGGCGCATCTGCGAAAGGAAGGTGTTGCGCAGGATGACGAAGGTCCACGCCTTGATCGAGGTGCCGCGTTCGAAGCGCGCACGCGACGCCCACGCCTTTACCATCGTGTCCTGCGTCAGATCGTCGGCCAGATCGGGATTGCCCGACAGGCTGCGCCCATAAGCGCGCAGATGCGGGATGACGCCAGCAAGAAGCGCCTTGAATTCGCCGTCCGACAGGCTGTCATTTTCCTGCGAACGCGGCGCAGCAGCAGGGCGGGTCATCAGAGTTTCGGGCTTTTCTGATCGAGTTGGGCCAAAAGATCGAGCATCTGGTCGGGAAGCTTTTCGGCGACGACGCTGCCATAGATCATGCGCAGCTTCGCACTCACCGGCTCGGGCGACTGCCGACCGGTCAGCGTGCGATGCCACTGGTCGCTGTCCGTCCCCGGAAAGCTGCCATTCGTGCGGCGCACGACTTCGGGCTCCTCCGCCGGGTGGGGCGGCTTGCCGTTGATCCTGTTGTCACCATGCGTAGCCATGCCGAAGCAACGAGGAAGATCGCCGCTGGTTCCCGGCAATTTCGATTTTGCGACGAATGCGTTGCCAAGGGGCAACACGCGCCCTAAGCAGGCGGGGCAGGCCCGCAGGGGTTTGCGGATGGGGTCACAACGCTCCTTGAATGGGGAAGCCGGGAGTCATGTGACTTGCGATCGATTATCTATGTCAGCGTTGCGGACCCGCTGATAACGCCCGACGACATTGCCGATATTCTGGGTACGGCACGCCGCAACAATTCTCGCGATGCGCTGACCGGCGCCCTGATCTTCAACGGGCATAATTTCATGCAATTGCTGGAAGGCCCGGGCGACAAGGTCGAGGCGTGCCTCGCCGCGATCCGCGACGACCGCCGTCACAGCGGTATGGTCGAGGTGCGGCGGCGCGACATCGACCACCGCGAATTCGGCGACTGGTCGATGCTCTACGAACCCAGTTTCGACGGGCATGAGGACAGTCTGAGGCGGCTGGCCGCCAACGGCCGGCTCGACCCCGTCGACGAACAGATGATGGCCAATTTCATCGCGCTTGGACGTCGCCGGCCGGCGGCCGCGGTTCCCGCCTGAGCCATTGCGGCGGGGATCGCCGCTTTCCATCGACGTTTCAACGCGCTAAGCCCGGTGCCAGACGCATCGAGAGATTGCCCAGATAAAGGCCCGATTATCAGCGACGACACGCCCCGACCGCTCGACGACGCCAGCTTCAAGCAGGAGCTGGCGGCGATGCTGCCGCATCTGCGCGCCTTCGGCCGCAGCCTGACCGGCAACGCCGACCTGGCCGACGATCTGGTGCAGGAGACGATGCTGAAGGCATGGAAGGCGCGCGCGAGCTATATTCCGGGGCCGTCGAGCATGAAGAGCTGGGCCTTCGTCATCCTGCGCAACTGTTTCCTGTCGCAGATGCGGCGCAAGAAATTCACCGCCGATTATGATGAGCTCGCCGCCGAACGCCTGCTCGTCGCGCCCGACGATCAGGACGACAGCCTGCACCTGTCGGACGTGCAGCGCGCGCTGATGCTGCTGCCCGTCGACCAGCGCGAGGCGCTGATCCTTATCGGCGCAGGGCAATTATCCTATGAGGAAGGCGCTGACATCTGCGGCGTCGCGGTCGGCACGATGAAAAGCCGCGTCTCGCGCGCCCGGGCCGCCTTGCAGGCTATCCTCGACGGCGGCGAGATGCCGCTGCGCAGCGACGATCCGCTGCCGCCGAGCGAAGCCTTCGCGACGATCATGGGCAGCGTCGACCAGCTGACAGGCGGGGGACCATCGCCGGATTGACGGCGCCGTTGGCGGCTTTGGGAGTGGACGGCGCACTTTACCCGCGAATTGCCCTCAATGTGGACGCGGTAGACCGAAAATGTCTCGTTCCAGTCCGTCGGGAAACTTTTCGCGCAAGATTTTTGTGCCACCAAGTTTTTGGACAAGCGCTCGCGCCGCGACATTATCATCATTCATGTGGGTCTCAACCAGGTCCCAACCCAGCCTATCATATCCAAATGCAATGGCTGCACGCGAAGCCTCCAGCGCATAGCCGTTTCGGCGGGCCGATGGAACAATCCACCACGTCAGCTCCGATCTCGGATAGCCTTCAGGCCACCAAAGTCCGCACCCGCCGATCATTAATCCACTCGCGCGCTCTACAACCGACCAGCGGCCATATCCACGCAGTGACCAATGGCCCAAGTCCGTTGCAAGCACACGCCAGGCGCGGTCCGCTTCCATCGGCCCCCCGTAGAAGTGCGAGGCCGCGGCATCTGCAAAGAAATCACGATAAACCGGGAAATCCTCGCTTCTCGGGCCTCGCAGATCGAGACGCTCTGTTTTCAGGGTGGGGATATGCTCGTAGATCGTCATGACGAGTTGGAGCGTATGACGAACCTCAACTTGCGGGTAAACTTCCGAGAATGGCCGTTTGCCGGATTGTCGGCACACCGGAAGCGAAGGGCTTAGCGAGGGCGGTTCGGTCTGGACCGCCGACCCTCGAACCGTTCCTCCGACCCAGGGGCCAGCAAAGCCCTATGCCGCGAGTTGGGGGGTGAAGAGAAGGCTCTGGCTGATCGCGGCGCGGACCATGTTCTGGCGGAAGGGCTTGGAGATCAGGAAGGTCGGCTCGACGCGGTTGCCGGTGAGCAGGCGTTCGGGAAAGGCGGTGATGAAGATCGCCGGGACGGGGGCGATCGCCAAAATGTCCTGTACCGCGTCGATCCCCGACGATCCGTCGGCAAGCTGGATGTCGGCAAGGACGAGGCCGGCTTCGGTCCGTTCGAACGCCGCGACCGCATCGTCGTGCGTTGTCGCGATTCCGGCAACCTCGTGGCCGAGTTCGCGGACGATCTGTTCAAGCTCCATCGCGATCAGTGGCTCGTCCTCGATAATCAGGACCGAGGTGCGCGATTCGCGGTCAAGGTCGCCGACCGCTTCGGCGAGCAGCGTTTCCACGGTGGGGATGTCGGTGCCGGTGATCGCCGCGGCCTCTTCGGCCGAGAAGCCTTCGAGCGCGGTCAGGAGAAGGATCTGGCGGCCGAGAGGGGTGATCCGGCGCAATCGGTCGTTCGCGGCGCGCAGCACCGGGTCGAGTTCGGCGTCGCTGCCTTCGCCATCGTCGATATAGGCGCTTTCCCAGATGCGATGAAAGCTGCGATATAGGTCGATACGCGTATCGGGGCAGGTGCGAAATTCCTGGGGCGCCGCGACGATGACTTCCAGCGTGGTGTGGACGAAATTGTCGCCATGTTGCTGACTGCCCGTGAGCGCACGCGCATAGCGGCGCAGGAACGGCAGATGGCCACGGATTTCTTCGCCCAAGCTCATGCAGGAACCTCCCTCTTTGAACCGATCATACGCGCCCCGCGGGGGCAGGTTCCCGCATTGAGGCAAAAAAGCACCCCCATTTTCTGCAACCACCACGCGCCTGATGCGTAGAGTCTGCCGGGACGCTACCGGATCGCCGCGTAAGTAGCAGAAAGATGGTCTTTTTCTTGCGCGCTCATTCACAAGCTTTTGCAGGGACCAGATTCATGGCACAGCGCCCCACCACGGCAATCGATGCGACGGCATCGAGCGAGGGCGCTTCGGAGAAGAGCGCGGCGGGAAAAGACGGAGGGCGGGCTTTGGCCGACGGGGGCGACGAAGGGGGGTCGAGGGACATGCGCGAGCGCGAACGCCGCCGACTCGAAACGCTTCGCGAATACCGGATATTGGACACCGCGCCCGAACCGGCGTTCGACCGCGTCACCAAACTTGCCGCCGACTTGTTCGACACCCCGGTCGCGCTCGTGTCGCTTGTCGACGATTGCCGGCAATGGTTCAAATCCTCCTATGGACTCGACGTCCCCGAAACGCCGCGCGAGATCAGCTTTTGCGAAAAGGTGGTGAAGAGCGAGCGGCCGATGATCATCGCCGACACGGCGGAGGACAGCCGATTTCGCAGCAATCCGCTCGTCACCGGCGAGCCGCTGATCCGGTTTTATGCCGGTGTGCCGCTGCGCGCCTATAATGGCGCGGTGCTCGGGACTTTGTGTATCATCGACCGGCGGCCGCGCGCCGATTTTGCGGACCGCGAGCGTGAACGGCTCGAGGATCTGGCGGCGATCATCATGGCCGAGGCAGACCTGCGGCGCACCGTGATGGAGCGCGACGAGGCACGGCACATGCTGGAACGCGCGCTCGACTTTTCGTGCATTGCGACCTGGCAGTTCGACGCGCGCACCGACGAGCTCAAATGGCGCGGGGCCACCGCCGAGCTGTGGGGCGCCGATTTCGAAACCGCATTGAGGACCGGCGAGGGGTTTTTCGCGCGCGTCCATCCCGAGGATCGCGACGCGGTGCGCCGCGTGCTCTATGCCTCTGTCGACAGCGGCGCGCCCTATTCGATGGAATACCGCATTGACCATCCCGAACGCGGTGTGCGCTGGATCGCGGCGCGCGGGGACTGGGATGTGCGCCGCGACGATGCCATACTGACCGGGATCAGCGCCGACATTACCGAACAGAAGAGCCGTCAGGAAAATGCGACGCTGCTGATGCGCGAGCTGCATCACCGGATGCGCAACCTCTTCGCGACGGTCGGCGCGATCATTTCGCTCACCAAAAATTCGGCGCGCGATGTCGACGATTATGTCGAGCGGATCAGCAGCCGGCTCGATGCGCTTAACCGTGCGCAGAACGTCCTGCTCGGCGCGAATTTCATGACCGGATCGATACACGCGCTGATGCGCGAGGTCGAAGCCGCCTTTCCGCGCGTGCGCTGGTCGGGCCCCGACCTGCTGCTTCCCGAAAATGCGCTGGTGGCGATGGCGCTGCTGTTCAACGAACTGGCAACCAATGCGGTCAAGCACGGCGCGTTGACCGGCGCGCGCGGGCAGGTCGATGTCAGCTGGAGCCAGGACCCCGAAGGCAGCGAGCCGCGCCTGTTCCGGCTCGACTGGACCGAAAGCGGCGGCGATGCGCCGATCGGTCCGCCCGATCGCACGAGCTTTGGCACGCTGCTGATGGAACGCAGCGTCCGGAACAATCTGGGGGGCACGATTACGCGGCACTGGAACCCCGAGGGCCTGCGCGTCGAGATCGCGCTGCCCGCCAAATGGCGCGAAGCCTGAAACGCGACGAGGCGATTTGTTCCTTAAATGTTCTCGTGGTAAACGGATGGCATGTCGGGAAAATCGATTCTGCAAAAGCTCGCGATCCTCGCCGATGCGGCGAAATATGATGCCTCCTGCGCCTCCTCGGGAACGGTGCGGCGCGATTCGACCGCGACCAAGGGCATCGGTTCGACCGAAGGCATGGGCATATGCCACAGCTATGCGCCGGACGGCCGTTGCATTTCGCTGCTCAAGATCCTGCTGACCAATTTCTGCATTTATGACTGCCGCTTCTGCATCAACCGGGCGTCGAGCAATGTCGCGCGCGCGCGTTTCGATCCGCAGGAGGTCGTGCGGCTGACGCTCGATTTCTACAAGCGCAACTATATCGAGGGGCTGTTCCTGTCGTCGGGGATCATCCGGTCCGAGGATTATACGATGGAGCAGCTGGTCGAGGTCGCGCGGCTGCTGCGCGAGGAGCATCGCTTTCAGGGCTATATTCATTTGAAGACGATCGCGGGCGCCGATCCGGCGTTGATCGCGCTTGCCGGCATTTATGCCGACCGGCTGTCGACCAATGTCGAACTGCCGACCGAGGCAGGACTGGCGAGTTTTGCGCCCGAAAAGAAGCCCGGCGTCATCCGCAAGACGATGGCATCGGTGCGCACGCGCGAGGCCGACGTCCTCGACGCCGCGAAGGGGCGGCTGATCGGCAAGGCGCCGCCGCCGCGCTTTGCGCCTGCCGGGCAATCGACGCAGATGATCGTCGGCGCCGACGGCGCGCGCGACGATGACATTCTACACGCGGCGACGAACCTCTATTCGGGCTATCGGCTGCGCCGTGTCTATTATTCGGCCTATAGCCCCATTCCCGACGCGAGCAGCGACCTGCCGCCGGAGCGGCCGCCGCTGATGCGCGAGCATCGCCTGTATCAGGCGGACTGGCTGCTGCGCTTTTACGGATTCGAGCGCGCCGAGATCATGGCGGGTGGGCGCGGCGGTATGCTCGACCTGGCGATCGATCCCAAGCTTGCGTGGGCGCTTCAGCAGCGCGAGAGCTTTCCCGTCGACATCAACCGGGCGCCGCGCGAACTGCTGCTGCGCGTGCCCGGCCTCGGCACGCGCGCGGTCGACCGCATCGTGGCGGCGCGGCGGCTGGGCAAGGTGCGGCTCGGCGACCTCGCCAAGCTGACGGCGTCGGTCAAGAAGCTGCTGCCCTTCATCGTCACGCCCGACTGGCGGCCGGGGAAGCTCACCGACAGCGCCGACCTGCGCGCCCGCTTCGCGCCGCCCGCGGAACAACTGACGCTGGCGCTGTGAGGGAGGTCGTCCTCGAAACGCCCGGCGATTTCGGCCAATGGCGCCGCGCCGCGCGCAGCCTGCTGGCGGACGGGATTGCGCCCGAGGACATCAGCTGGCGCGGCGGCGGCGAGGGCGCATCGCTGTTCGGCGAGGCCGCAGCGGTGCTGCCGCCGTCCGGCGCGCTCAGCCTGCCGCGCGAGCTGGTTGCGATTGCCGAGCGGGTGATCTGTTACCGCGATGCCGCGGTGGCCGCACGTCTTTACCGCGTCCTTTGGCGCGCGTTGCAAGACCGTCGGCTGCTTGAACGGCGCACCGACGCCGATGTCGACTGGCTGATGAAGGCCGACAAGGCGATCCGCCGCGACGTTCACAAGATGCACGCCTTCGTGCGGTTCCGGCGGCTGGGCGAGGATGGCGAGCGCGAGCGCTTCGCGGCGTGGTTCGAGCCCGCGCACCGCATCCTGCGGCTGACCGCCCCCTTTTTCCAGCGTCGCTTCACCGGCATGGACTGGGCGATCGTAACCCCCGACGCGCGTGCGATCTGGGAGGACGAGGCGCTGCGTTACGGCCCCGGCGGGACGCGGTACGAAGTGCCGGAGAGCGATGTGGTCGAGGATCAGTGGCGCACCTATTATGGCGCGATCTTCAACCCTGCGCGCGTCAAGATCGCCGCGATGCGCGCCGAAATGCCGAAAAAATATTGGCATAACCTGCCCGAGGCGCGGGATATCGCCCCGTTGCTGGCAGGCGCCGAGGCGCGCGTGGAACGGATGCGCGCGGTGGCCGTTTCGGCTGCGAATGCGCGAACGGAGAAATGGCGCAAACGCGTGACCGATGACGACGCCCCGACCGAAGCCCTTGATACGCTCGACGCGATCGCGCGCGCGCTCGATCGCTGCACGCGCTGTTCGCTCTATTGCGACGCGACGCAGGCGGTCGCAGGCGAGGGGGCGGAGACGGCGCGGATCATGTTGGTCGGCGAACAGCCCGGCGATCAGGAGGATTTGCAGGGACGGCCCTTCGTCGGCCCGGCAGGGCAAGTGCTGAACGAAGCGCTCGACGAAGCGGGCATGGACCGGCGGCGGCTGTTCCTGACCAACGCGGTCAAGCATTTCAAATTCGAACCGCGCGGCAAGCGAAGGTTGCACCAGAATCCGACGGCTGCCGAGATCGACATCTGCCGCTGGTGGCTCGACAAGGAGCGCGCGCTGGTCCGGCCCGACGTGATCGTGACGCTGGGCGGCAGCGCCCTGCGCGGGGTGACGGGGCGAAGCGCGACGATCGCGTCGATGCGCGGATCGGTGCATGACCTGGAGGACGGCACGAAGCTGATCGCGACGGTTCATCCGTCGTTCCTGCTCCGCCTGCCCGACCGCGATCGCGCGGCGAAGGAGCGCGACATGTTCGTCGCCGACCTGATCCGCGCGCGAAAGCTGGCCGCCTGATGCCCGGCGCTAGCTGGATCGAGCCGCACCTGAGCGGCATCTATGTGAAGCCCGCCGACTTGTGGATCGATCCGTCGCGCCCCGTCGCGCGCGCCGCTGTCACCCACGGCCACGCCGATCATGCGCGCAGCGGGCATGGATCGGTGTTCGCGACGCCGGAGACGCTGGCGATCATGGCGCTACGCTATGGCGTCGATGCCGAGGCGAGCCACAATCAGGCCTTTGCCTATGGCGGCGGGTTCGAGCGCGGCGGGGTGCGGTTCAGCTTCCATCCCGCCGGCCATGTGCTCGGCAGCGCGCAGATATTGATGGAGTATCGCGGCGAGCGGATCGTCGTCACCGGCGATTACAAGCGCCGGGCCGACCCGACCTGCGCACCGTTCGAGGTTGTGCCGTGCGATATCTTCGTGACCGAGGCGACCTTCGGCCTGCCGGTGTTCCGGCACCCGCCGACTGGGGACGAGATCGCCAAGCTGATCGGCGCGGTGCGTGCCGAGCCCGACCGCGCGATACTCGTCGGCGCCTATGCGCTCGGCAAGGCGCAGCGGGTGATCGCCGAACTGCGCGGCGCGGGCTGGGTTGCGCCGATCTATATTCACGGCGCGTTCGAACGGATGTGCGCGCTCTATGCTGCGCACGGCGTTGATCTGGGCGAATTGCGGCTGGTATCCGAAACCGACAAGGCGGCGATGGCGGGGCAGATCGTCATTGCCCCGCCGTCCGCGCTCAACGACCGCTGGTCGCGGCGGCTCCCCGATCCCGTCACCGCGATGGCGTCGGGCTGGATGCGGGTGCGCCAGCGCGCGCGGCAACGGATGGTCGAACTGCCGCTCGTCATCTCCGACCACGCCGACTGGGACGAACTGACCGCCACGATCGCCGAAGTGAACCCCAAGGAGAGCTGGATCACCCACGGCAGCGAGGACGGCCTCTTGCGCTGGTGCGAACTCACCCAGCGCAAGGCGCGCGCGCTGCACCTCGTCGGCCGCGACCTGGAGGAGGAGGCGTGAAGCGCTTCGCCGCCCTGATCGACCGGCTGATCTACACGCGCTCGCGCAACAGCAAGCTGGCGCTGATCGTCGATTATCTGAAGCATACGCCCGATCCCGATCGCGGCTGGGCGCTCGCGGCGTTGACCGAGGCGCTCGATTTTCCGGCGGTGAAGGCGGGGACGGTGCGGACGCTGCTCGCGACGCGCGTGGATGAAGAGCTGTTCCGGCTGTCGCGGCATTTTGTCGGCGATACGGCGGAGACGGCGGCGCTGTTGTGGCCCGATGCGCCCGGCAAGAGTGCGGATCTCAGCATATCCGAAGCCGTCGATGCGCTGGCCGCCGCCAGCCGCAGCGATGCGCCCGCGGTCGTCGCCGCACTGCTCGACGGGCTCGACGCCGACGGGCGTTATGCGCTGCTCAAACTGGCCTTGGGCGGAATGCGCGTCGGGGTGTCGGCGCGGCTCGCGAAACAGGCGTTCGCGCAGGCGTTCGGCGTGCCGGTCGACGATGTCGAGGAGCTATGGCACGCGATCCCGCCGCCCTATGCGCCGCTGTTCGCCTGGGGCGAGGGACGGGCGCCGCGTCCCGACCTTGCCGACGTCGCCTTTTTCCGGCCCTTCATGCTCGCGCACCCGCTCGAGAAAGAGGATGTCGACCTCGCCGACTTCGCCGCCGAATGGAAGTGGGACGGCATCCGCGTCCAGATCGTCCATGCCGCCGACGCGACGCGTATTTACAGCCGCGGCGGCGAGGAGATCAGCAGTGCTTTCCCTGAACTGGTCGCGGCCTTCGATCAGGAGGCGGTGATCGACGGCGAATTGCTGGTGCGCGGCGAGGTTCAGGGTGGCCCAGAAACACAGGGTGGGGCGGCGAGCTTCAATGCCCTGCAACAGCGGCTCGGGCGCAAGACCGTCTCGAAAAAGATGCTCGCCGATTATCCGGCCTTCGTGCGGGTCTATGACTTGCTGGCCGTTGCCGGCGACGATCTGCGCGGGCTGCCGTGGTCCGAACGGCGGCGCCAGCTGGAGGCCTTCGTGCCGCGGCTGGCCGCCAGCCATTTCGACCTGTCGCCGCTGATCGCGGCGGCGGATTTCAATGCGCTCGCCGATCTGCGCGCCGGCGCGCGCGACGCCGCGATCGAAGGCGTGATGCTCAAGCGGCGCGATGCCCCCTATGTCGCCGGGCGGCGGGCGGGGCTGTGGTACAAATGGAAGCGCGATCCGCTGACCGCCGATTGCGTGATGATGTATGCGCAGCGCGGCAACGGGCGCCGCGCCAGCTTCTATTCGGACTATACCTTCGGCTGCTGGACCGAGGCGGGTGAATTGCTGCCGGTGGGCAAGGCCTATTCGGGCTTCACCGACGAGGAGCTGAAGTGGCTCGACAAGTTCGTGCGCGGCAACACGGTCGATCGCTTCGGCCCGGTGCGCGAGGTCGAAAAGACGCTGGTGCTCGAGGTCGCCTTCGATTCGATCCACGCATCGAAGCGCCACAAATCGGGGCTGGCGATGCGTTTCCCGCGCATCGCGCGCATCCGGCGCGACAAGCCGGCGGAGGAAGCCGACCGGATCGCGACGCTGCGCGGCATGGTGACGTAAAAATAACGCCCGAATTCGTCGTCACGGGGTTGCAACTCGCGTCAAACATACCGAGTTACACCGCCGAACACCAAAAAAAGGAGACTGCCATGACAATCGCTTTTCCGCCGCTGCCCTATGCCGAGGACGCGCTGGCGCCGCATATTTCGGCCGACACGCTCGCGACGCATCATGGCAAGCATCACAAGGCCTATGTCGACAAGACCAATGCCGCGATCGAAGGCACCGACCTCGCCGGCAAGAGCCTGGAAGAAATCATCCACCATGCCGAAGGGTCCGGGAATAAGGGGCTGTTCAACAACAGCGCCCAGTCGTGGAACCACGCTTTCTACTGGAACTGCCTGTCGCCGACCAAGACCGCACCGTCGGGCGATCTCGCCGCGGCGATCGACCGCGACTTCGGGTCGCTGGACGATCTCAAGAAGAAGCTGAAGGACACGGCGGTCAACCATTTCGCCTCGGGCTGGGCGTGGCTGGTCGCCAAGGACGGCAAGCTGTCGGTCACCGACACGCATGACGCCGGCACCGAAGTGACCGCGGGCATCAAGCCGCTGCTCGTCATCGACGTGTGGGAACATGCCTATTACATCGACCGCAAGAATCTGCGTCCGGCCTACGTCGACGCGGTGGTCGACGAACTGCTCAACTGGGATTTCGCCGCCGAAAATCTGGCGCGCGACGGTGCTTGGACCTATCCTGCATAATTTCCCGTCAAAGAAAGAGCCGTGTGTCCCCGCGAAGGCGGGGACCCATCTCCGGTCGGTGCTATTTTTCGCCCACGGATGATGGACCCCCGTCTTCGCGGGGGCACGCGGCTCTAGACGTCAAGGCATTGGCTTCTGTCATAAGACTATTTCCTCGCCTATAGGCGCGGCATGACGATCAGCCTCTTCGAACTTTTCAAAATCGGTGTCGGGCCATCGAGCTCGCATACTGTCGGACCGATGGTTGCGGCGCGGCGGTTCACCGTCTGGCTCGACGAACGCGGCCTGCTCGGCAATGCGGCGCATGTCGAGGCCGATCTCTATGGCTCGCTTGCGCTGACGGGGAAGGGGCACGCGGCCGATACCGCAGTGGTCGCCGGGCTGGCGGGCGAAATCCCGGCCGAAACCAGCCTCGCCGCGATCAAGACGCATTGGGACCGCGCCGAGAATGAGGGCTTTCTTTATCTGCTCGGCCGCCAGCGCGTCCGCTTTCAGCCGGCGCGCGACCTGCATTTCCAGATGAAGCAGCGCCAGCCTTTTCATAGCAACGCCTTGAGCTTCACCGCGCGCGATGGCGACGGCGAGATACTGGCCAAGCGCATGTATTTCTCGATCGGCGGCGGTTTCGTCGTCGACGAGGCGGAGGCGGGGCGCAACAGTCGCGGGGCCGAGGAGGAGGTGGCGCTGCCCTTCGCCTTCACCTCGGGCGCTGACCTCCTCAACATGGGCGCGGCGTCGGGCAAGAGTTTCGCCGAAATGATGCTCGACAACGAGTTGGTGCACCGCAGCCCCGAACAGGTCGAGGCGGGGCTCGACCAGATCGCCGCGGCGATGGACGCCTCGATCGATGCGGGCTGCTGCAGCACCGGCACGCTGCCCGGCGGCCTCAAGGTCAAGCGCCGCGCGCCGCAGATCGCCGCCGACATCCGCGAACGGCACGAAGCGAACCTGTCCGACCCGATGGCGATGATGGACTGGATCAACCTGTGGGCGATGGCGGTGAACGAGGAAAATGCCGCGGGCGGCAAGGTCGTCACCGCGCCCACCAACGGCGCGGCGGGGATCATCCCGGCGGTGATCCGCTATTACCGGCGCAGCTATCGCGGCGACGCGGCGGGGGTGCGCACCTTCCTGCTCGCCGCGGGCGCGGTCGGCGCGCTTTACAAACGCAACGCCAGCATCTCGGGCGCCGAGGTCGGCTGCCAGGGCGAGGTCGGCGTCGCCTGCTCGATGGCCGCCGCGGGGCTGACCGCGGCGCTCGGCGGCACCAACGCGCAGGTCGAAAATGCCGCCGAGATCGGCATGGAGCACAACCTCGGCCTCACCTGCGATCCGATCGGCGGGCTGGTGCAAATCCCGTGCATCGAGCGCAACGCGATGGGCGCTATCAAGGCGATCGACGCGAGCCGCATCGCGATGATCGGCGACGGCACGCATGTGGTAAGCCTCGACACGGTGATCGCGACGATGCTGCAAACCGGCCGCGACATGCGCGATAAATATAAGGAAACGTCGAAGGGCGGGCTGGCGGTCAGCGTCGTGGAGTGTTGATGGCCTGATCCTCCCTGCCGCGACGCGGTGGGGAGGTGGCAGCGCGAAGCGCTGACGGAGGAGCAAGGGCGCGACGTCGCGGCCCCTCCACCACCCTTCGGGCGGTCCCCCTTCCCACGGCCTCGCCGCAGGGAGGATCGGGAGTATCTTGCATTGCGACCCCGTTTGCCTGATTGGGAGCGCCAAGAAGGAGACCCGCCATGAAGACCCGTGCCGCCGTCGCATTCGAAGCGAAGAAGCCGCTCGAAATTGTCGAACTCGATCTGGAAGGCCCGAAGGCGGGCGAGGTGCTGGTCGAGATCATGGCGACGGGCATCTGCCACACCGATGCCTATACGCTCGACGGCTTCGACAGCGAGGGCATCTTCCCGAGCGTGCTGGGGCATGAGGGCGCTGGCGTGGTGCGCGAGGTCGGCGCGGGCGTCACCAGTGTGAAGCCCGGCGACCATGTCATCCCGCTCTACACCCCCGAATGCCGCCAGTGCAAAAGCTGCCTTTCGGGCAAGACCAACCTCTGCACCGCGATCCGCGCGACGCAGGGCAAGGGTCTAATGCCCGACGGCACGACGCGCTTTTCGTACAAGGGCCAGCCGATTTTCCACTATATGGGCTGCTCGACCTTCTCGAACTTCACCGTGCTGCCCGAGATCGCGGTCGCAAAAATCCGCGAGGACGCGCCCTTTCAGTCAAGCTGTTACATCGGTTGCGGCGTGACCACCGGCGTCGGCGCGGTCATCAACACGGCAAAGGTGCAGGTCGGCGACAATGTCGTCGTCTTCGGCCTCGGCGGCATCGGGCTGAACGTGATACAGGGCGCGCGGCTGGCCGGCGCGAACCAGATCATCGGTGTCGACATCAACCCCGATCGCGAAGAATGGGGCCGCAAGTTCGGCATGACCGATTTCCTCAATTCGAAGGGCATGAGCCGCGAGGATGTCGTCGCGGCGATCGTCGCGATGACCGACGGCGGCGCCGATTACACCTTCGACGCGACCGGCAATACCGAGGTGATGCGTATCGCCTTGGAAGCCTGCCATCGCGGCTGGGGCACCTCGATCATCATCGGCGTTGCCGAGGCTGGCAAGGAGATTTCCACGCGGCCGTTCCAGCTCGTCACCGGCCGCAACTGGCGCGGCACCGCCTTCGGCGGCGCCAAGGGCCGCACCGACGTGCCCAAGATCGTCGACATGTATATGCAGGGCAAGATCGAGATCGACCCGATGATCACCCACGTCATGGGCCTCGAAGAGATCAACAAGGGCTTCGACCTGATGCACGCGGGGGAAAGCATCCGCAGCGTCGTCGTGTATTGACGCGGAAGGACGCGCAGCATGTTCAGCCATGTCACGCTCGGCGCCAACGATATTGCGGCGACCAAGCGCTTTTACGATGCGGTTCTGAGAGCGCTCGGCATCCCCGTCGGCCGCGTCGATGAGCGCGGCCGGTTGATCTACGCGCATGACGGCGGCCGGCTCGTCATCACCAAGCCGGTGAACAGCGAAGCGGCGGCGTGCGGAAACGGCCATACGCTCGGCCTGCTCGCGGCCTCGCCCGAGGCGGTCGATGCTTGGCACGCCGCGGGCCTCGCCAATGGCGGGACGAGCGCCGAGGATCCGCCGGACATTCGCAACGCGACCGAAGGCCGGGTGCTGTATCTGGCCTATCTGCGCGATCCGGCGGGCAACAAGCTGTGCGCATTCCACAAGATTTCGGTCTGACATGACGACCGAACGTCCGGCCGCTTTCGTCCTGACCTTCAGCTGCGTCGATGCGGTGGGCATCGTCGCGGCGGTGACGGGGCTGCTTGCCGAAACCGACGGCTTCATCCTCGACAGCCAGCAATATGCCGACCTCGATTCGGGGCGCTTTTTCATGCGCGTCGAATTTCGCGGCGCGGGTCCGCGCTTTCCGCAGACGCTGGACGCGGTGCGGGCGGCGTTCGCGCCGATCGTCGCGCGCTTCGCCATGGAGGCGCGGATCAGCAATGCCGACGCCAAGCCGCGCTTCGTGATCGCCGTGTCGCAGGGCAGCCATTGTCTCAACGACCTGTTGCACCGCTGGTCGACGGGCAATCTGGCGATCGACATCGTCGGCGTGGTATCCAACCATGACCATCTGCGCCGCCTGACCGAATGGCACGGCGTGCCGTTCCACTACCTGCCCGTCAGCGACGCGAACCGCGCCGAACAGGAAGCCGCGATGCAGGACGTCATGGCACGCGGCGGCGCCGATTATCTGGTGCTCGCACGCTATATGCAGGTGCTTTCGGCCGATCTGTCGGCGAAGCTCGTGGGGCGCTGCATCAACATCCATCATAGCTTCCTGCCCGGCTTCAAGGGCGCCAAGCCCTATCATCGCGCGCACGAACGCGGGGTGAAGCTGATCGGCGCGACGGCGCATTTCGTGACGAGCGACCTCGACGAAGGCCCGATCATCGAGCAGGCGGTCGAGCGCGTCGACCATCGCGACGGGATCGAAGACCTGATCCGTATCGGCCGCGATGTCGAGGCGCAGGTGCTCGCGCGCGCGGTGCGCTGGGTCGCCGAACAGCGGGTGTTGATCGACGGACGCAAGACGGTGGTCTTCCGTTAGTCACGCGAACAGGATAAGTCCCGATTCGCAACCAAATCAGGAGGAGCCAAGGGCGATGTACAGTCACAATATGGTCGGATCGAACGACCTCGACGCATCGAAGAAATTCTACGACGCGACCTTTCAGGCGATCGGCGGCAAGCCGGGCATCGTCGACGACAAGGGGCGCCTTATCTATATGCACAATGGCGGACTGTTCCTGGTGACGGCACCGATCGACGGCCAGCCAGCCACTGCGGGCAATGGCTGTACCATCGGTTTCGCAATGGAAGGGCCCGAGCAGGCGAAGGCGTGGCATGACGCCGGTGTCGCCGCGGGCGGCACTTCGATCGAAGATCCGCCGGGCGTGCGCGAAGGCGGCTTCGGCAGCCTGTACCTCGCTTATCTCCGCGATCCGTCGGGCAACAAGCTGTGCGCGCTGCACCGCGTCGTCTGACTTTCTGAGGGCTTATGCGCGGTGAGGCGGGATTGCTGGCGGATCTGGATGCGCTCGCCATCCCCTTCACCGCGCACGAGCATGTCGCGGTGTTCACTGTCGCCGAAAGCGACACGGTGAATGCCGCGATTCCCGGCGCGCACACCAAAAATCTGTTTCTGAAGGACGCGGGCGGAGCCTTCTGGCTCGTCACCGTGCCGGGCGAAGCGCGCGTCGACCTGAAAGCGCTGCCCGCCGCGATCGGATGCAAGCGCGTGAGCTTCGGCAAGGCCGACGACATGCAGCGGCTGCTCGGCATCGCCCCGGGATCGGTGACGCCGCTTGCCGCGATCAACGCCGCACCGGGAAGCATCACGGTGGTGCTCGATGCCGGGCTTGCGGCTGCGGAGCGCGTCAACGTCCATCCGCTGCGCAACACCGGAACCATCGGCCTTGCGGGCGCAACGATCCTCGACCTCTTGCGTCATTGGGGGCATGAGCCGTTGATCGCTTCCATACCCGTGCAGGACAATCCATGACCCTCGAAACGCTATCGACCAATCGCAGCCATGGCGGCACGCAGGGCGTCTATCGCCATGCCAGCGACACCACTGGAACCGACATGACCTTTGCGCTGTTCGTTCCCGATCATGCGCCGGGCGCGAAGCTGCCGGTGCTGTGGTATCTGTCGGGGCTGACCTGCACCCATGCCAATGTGATGGAAAAGGGCGAATATCGCGCCGCCTGCGCGCAGCATGGCATCATCTTCATCGCTCCCGACACGAGTCCGCGCGGTGAGGGCGTGCCCGACGATCCGGAGGGCGCATGGGATTTCGGACTCGGCGCCGGCTTCTATGTGGATGCGACCGAGGCGCCATGGGCAAAGAATTACCGCATGCGCTCCTATATCGAGGATGAGCTCCCGTCGGTGGTGCTGCGCAATTTCCCGATGGCCGACATGACGCGGCAGGGGATCAGCGGACATTCGATGGGTGGCCATGGCGCGCTGACCGTGGCGCTGCGCATGCCCGACCGCTTCCGCTCGGTCTCGGCCTTTTCGCCGATCGTCGCGCCGCTGCAATGCCCGTGGGGCGAAAAGGCGCTGTCGAACTATCTCGGTGCCGACCGCGAGCCGTGGAGTCACTATGACGCCTGCGCGCTGATCGAAGGCGGCGCGCGCGTTGCCGACCTGCTCGTCGATCAGGGCGAGGCGGACAGCTTCCTGGAAGACCAGCTCAAGACGCATCTGCTGGTCGATGCATGCGAGAAGGCGGGGCAGAAAGCCGAAATCCGCATGCAGCCGGGCTATGACCACAGCTATTATTTCATCTCGACCTTCATGGCCGAGCATGTCGGCTGGCACGCCGAACGGTTGAAGGTTTAGTCGCCCCCCTCCCGCCCGCAAGCGGCAAAGATTAGGGCATCAACAGCGTCGACCCGGTGGTCCGGCCCGCTTCCAGATCTTCGTGTGCGCGGGCGGCATCGCGGAGCGGGTAGCGCTGCCCGATGGTGACCGCGACCGCGCCGCTTTCGAGCATCTCGAACACGCGCGCGGCGCCGGCGGCGCGTTCGCCGGGATCGAGATAATAGTCGAACAAAGTCGGCCGCGTGACGAACTGCGATCCGTGCTGCGCAAGAATGCCGAGATTGACGCCGGTCACCGGCCCGCCGGCATTGCCGTAGCTGACGATCAGCCCGCGGCGCGCGGTGGCCTTGAGCGAGGTCGCCCAGGTCGCCATGCCGATGCCGTCGAAAGTGACGGGAACACCTTGGCCGTCGGTAATTTCGCGGACGTGCGCGGCGACATCTTCCTCCCGGTAGCGGATGACATGGTCGGCGCCGGCGTCGCGCGCGGTCTGTTCCTTGGCTGCGGTGCTGACGGTGCCGATCACGGTGGCGCCGACGGCTTTCAGCCATTGGACGAGGATCAGGCCGACCCCGCCAGCGGCGGCGTGGACGAGCACCGGCCAGCCCGCATCGACCTTGGCGCAGCGTTCGACGAGCGCTTCGACCGTGCAGGCCTTGAGCAGCGCGGCGGCGGCGGTCTCGTCGTCGATCGCCGCAGGCAGTTTGAACAGCGCGGCAGCCGGGACGAGCCGCGCGGTCGCATAGGCAGTGCGGCGGGGGCCGAAGGTTGCGACGCGGTCGCCCGGCTTCAGTCCGTGAACGTCGGCACCGATCGCCACGATCTCGCCCGCGGCCTCGAGCCCCAGACCGCCAGGAAGTTCGGCCGGGTAGGTGCCGTCACGATGATAGGCATCGATATAATTGAGCCCGACCGCGGTCTGGCGGACCAGCACCTCGCCCGGGCCGGGAGCGCCGAGCGTGACGCTGCGCCACTGGATGACGTCGGGACCGCCCTGCTTCTCGATAAAGGCTTCAACCGCTTCCATGCGCCTTCTCCTGCTGCTCGCCCGATTTGGGGCGGCGGCGGAGAGGGCGCAAGGGTTCTACGCCCTAATATTTCCCGGTCTTGCGCGGGTTGCGCTGGCCGTAGGGTTTGGGCTTGTAACGGTCGGTGCCGCCGCCGGCGGCGCCGGGGCCGCGCGGTTTGCGCGGACCGTCGCCGCGAGGGCCGTCGTGGCGGGGGGCGGCGTCGCGGCGCCCGCCCTTATGGGGGCGCGTGTCGCGGCGCGGCGGATAGGTGCTGCCTTCGGGCGCCGGGGTGATGGCGACGCCGCTATCGTCTTCGCCGTCCTTGTTCGCGGTGCGCGAAACGGCTTCGGCGAAGCGATCGGCGATCGCGAGCGGTATGTTGAACAGCGTTTCGTTAGGACCGATGCGGATCGCGCCGATTTCGTGCTTGGTCACATGGCCGCGGCGACAGAGCAGCGGCAGGATCCAGCGCGGATCGGCGTTCTGGCGGCGGCCTATGTTGAGCCGGAACCAGACGCTGTCGTCGAACTGTTCGCGGTCCGCCCCACGATCGGCGCGCTCGAGACGCTCACCGCGTTCGGGGCGCTCGCCGCGCGGGCGCGGGCCGTTATCGATCAGATCCTCGGGCGGCGGCATCGTCGCACGGTGCGCGCGGACGAGCGCGGCGGCGATGTCTTCGGCGCTGCGCTCGGCGAGCAGGCGCTGGCCGAGTTCGATGTCATCAGCCTCATGTTCGACCGGCGCGAGCAGCGCCTCGATCAGCCGTTCCTTGTCGCGCGCCCGCACGTCGGTCGCCGTCGGCGCGTTCATCCACTGCGCGTCGATCTTCGCACCGCGCAGCATACCGTCGACGCGGCGGCGGCGCGGATAGGGGACGATGAGCACGGCGGTGCCCTTTTTCCCCGCGCGACCGGTGCGGCCCGAGCGGTGCTGAAGCGTTTCGGCATCGCGCGGGATTTCAACGTGAATGACGAGGCTGAGGCTCGGCAGGTCGATACCGCGCGCGGCGACGTCGGTCGCGACGCAGACGCGTGCGCGGCGGTCGCGTAGCGCCTGCAGCGCGTGGTTGCGTTCGGACTGGCTGTGCTCGCCCGACAGCGCGACCGCCGCGAAGCCGCGCTCGAGCAGGCTGGCGTGGAGGCGGCGGACATTGTCGCGCGTGGCGCAGAACAGCATTGCCGTGTCGGCCTCGTGCAACCGCAGCAAATTGACGACCGCGCCCTCGATATCGGCCGGGGCGACGGTGACGACCTGATAGGCGATGTCGCCATGGCCGCGATCTTCGCCGACGGTCGAGATGCGCAGCGCATCGCGTTGATAATGTTTGGCAAGCTGGGCGATCGGTTTGGGGATCGTCGCCGAAAAGAGCAAAGTGCGGCGGGTTTCGGGGGTCGCGTCGAGGATTTCCTCAAGGTCTTCGCGAAAGCCCATGTCGAGCATTTCGTCGGCCTCGTCGAGCACGGCGACGCGCAGCGATTCCAGGTCGAGAGCGCCGCGTTCGAGATGGTCGCGCAGGCGGCCGGGGGTGCCGACGACGATGTGCACGCCCTGGCTGAGCATCCGGCGTTCGCGGCTTGCATCCATGCCGCCGACGCAGGTCGCGATGCGCGCGCCGGCCTTGGCGTAGAGCCAGCTCAGTTCGCGGCTGACCTGCAGCGCGAGTTCGCGCGTCGGTGCGATGATCAGTGCCAGGGGCGCAGCCGCGAAGGGCAGGCGCCCATCCTCGAGCAATTCGCCGGCCATGGCGAGGCCAAAGGCGACGGTCTTGCCCGATCCGGTCTGCGCCGAGACGAGCAGGTCGCGGCCGATGGCTTCGGCCTCGACGACGTGGGTCTGAACGGGGGTAAGTCCTTCATAGCCGCGCGCGGCAAGGGCGTCCGCAAGGACGGGCGAGAGATTTTCAAAAGGCATTTTATTCTTCTATCCTGTGCAGCAAAGGCGCCGCGGTTTGGTCCTCGCTGCCCAGTCTGCGTCCCGGGGTCTGTCGCCCGCGATCGAAACACTGGTCATGGATGCCGAAACCCGTTCGGCATGACGAAGAAATATCTGGGTTTTTTCCTAAAGGGCCTGACCCGCCGCGTATCCGCTGGCCCAGGCCCATTGAAAATTGTAGCCGCCCAGCCACCCGGTGACGTCCACGGCTTCGCCGACCGCATACAGTCCCGGCACGCTTTTGGCCATCATTGTTTGCGACGAAAGATTCGCGGTCGAAATGCCGCCTACCGTCACCTCGGCCTTGGCAAAGCCTTCGGTGCCGTTCGGGCGGAAAGTCCAGCGCGCGAGCCGTGCCTCCGCATCGGCAAGCCTGCGGTCGGTTTGCGCGCCGAGCTCGCCGGCCAACTCCAGCCGCTCGGCGAGCGTCTGCGCCAGCCGATCGGGCAAGGGCAGCGTTGCGGCGAGCGTGGCGCGTGGACGCGCGCGCTTTGCGTCCATCAGCCATCCGGGCGTGGCGGCGGGCAGGAAGTCGATCGTCACCGGATCGCCGGGACGCCAATAGCTGCTGACCTGGAGGATTGCCGGACCCGACAGACCCTTGTGGGTGAACAGCGCGGCTTCGCGGAACGCCGCCTTGCCCGCGCGCGCCTCGACCGGGGTTGCGACACCCGACAGTTCGCGGAACAACACATCGTCACCGCCGAGCGTCAGCGGGACGAGCGCGGGGCGCGGCTCGACGATTTTCAGGCCGAACTGGCGCGCCAGATCGTAAGCAAAGCCGGTCGCGCCCATCTTCGGGATCGAGGGGCCGCCGGTAGCGATGACGAGGTTGGGCGCGCGGACATGCCGGTCGCCGAAGGCGACGGAGAAGATGCCATCCGCATGCTTAACGGCGCGCACCGGCTGGCCGCAGCGGACTTCGGCGCCGCCCTTTGCACATTCTTCGAGCAGCATCGCGACGATCTGTTTCGCCGACCCATCGCAGAACAGCTGGCCGAGCGTCTTTTCGTGATGTGCAATGCCATACGCATCGACCAGCGCGATAAAATCGGCGGGCGTGTAGCGCGCGAGCGCCGATTTGGCGAAATGCGGATTCGCCGAAATATAGCGGTCGGGCGCTGTATGGATATTGGTGAAATTGCAGCGGCCGCCGCCCGAGATCAGGATTTTCTTGCCCACCTGCTCGGCATGGTCGAGCAACAGGACGCGGCGGCCCCGTTGCCCCGCGACCGCGGCGCACATCAGCCCGGCCGCGCCGGCACCCAGCACGATGGCATCATAATCGGTGGCGGTCATGCGGGGTGGTCAGCGCAGCTTTGCGATCGACAGGCCGTCGGCCTTGGCCCGGATTTTTACCGACTCTTCGCTGCGCGTCAGGGCCTTGGCGATGGCTTTGAGTGCCATGCCCTTTTTCGCCAGCGTGTGGAGCTTGTCGATTTCGGCGGCGGTCCACGGCTGCTTGTGGCGTTCGAACTTGTCCTTCATGCCATTTCCTCCGCATCGGGCGCGGCGGCAAGGACAGTGATGGCATCCTCGCGGCCCTGGAATTCGACGTTCTCGCCGACCTCGGCGCCCATCAGGGCGCGGCCGAGCGGCGCGGTGAAGGCAATCCGCCCTGCCGCCGGATCGGCTTCGTCATGCCCGACGATCGTCACGGCGCGCTCGGTACCCGCGAGCCGATAGCGTACCGCGCTGCCGACTCCGACGATCCCGTCCGCGGGCGCGGCCTGCACCTCCGCGGTCGCGTGGCGCGTGGCGACATAGCGCTGGCGGCGCTGCAATTTCTTGCACGCATCGCCGGTTTCCGCCGCCGCGATGGCGGCCTCGATCTGCGCGAGTTCTTCGCCGAGCAGACGGTGTCCGCGCGGGGTTACCAGATTGGCGCCCGGCGGGATCGGCCATTCGAAGACCGGTTCCATATGTTCGTCATCGCTTTCGCGGCGGAACGCTACGCTCACGTTTCTCTCTCGGTATCGGGGAGGGGAAAGGCTCATTTGCCGCGCGAAGGTGGCGACAAGATGGCGCGCTGTAACCTTGCCGGGCAGGGCGGCGAATTTCCCTTCGATGCCATCCCCCGCATCCCCCTTTGTTGTGAATGGAGTGAAGAATGAGCAATGCCGTGAAACTGTCGCTGGCCGCCTCGGCCGTTCTGGCCATGGCTGCCGGCGCGATGGCGCCGGGAACCGCTGCCGCGGCTGGAAAGACCGAAAAATGCTTCGGCGTCGCGCTGAAAGGCAAGAATGATTGCGCCGCCGGTCCGGGCACGAGCTGCGCGGGCACCTCGACGGTCAATTATCAGGGCAATGCCTGGAAGTCGGTTCCGGCGGGCACCTGCGTCAAGACGGGCGGCACGCTGACCGCGCATGAGGGCAATGCCAAGCCGGTGCCGCAAAAGAAGAGCTGAGCCCCCGCCGTGTCCGCCTCCACTACCCCCCGGCTACCCCGATGCGCCGGCATAGGGCTGAAATCTCAGCATTATGCCGCGCTTCTTGCCGCGGTGGAGGCGGGCACGGCACCCGCCTGGGCCGAAATCCACCCCCAGAATTATTTCGGCCTGGGCGGGCCCCCGCATCGCTGGCTGACCGCGATCGCCGAGCATATGCCGCTCAGCTTTCATTCGGTCGGCCTGTCGCTAGGGTCGTCGGGCGGCGTCGATCGCGGCGAGCTCGATGCGCTGGCGGCGCTGTGCGCGCGCTATATGCCTGCCATGGTGTCGGACCATCTGAGCTGGAGCAACGGCCCCGGCGACAAATTTCCCGACCTGTTGCCGATCCCCTATACCAGCGCCGCGCTCGCGCATTTTGCGGGTGAAGTGGCGCGCGTGCAGGACCGGCTGGGCCGCGCGATCCTGATCGAAAATCCGTCGCGCTATCTTGCCTTTGCGGCAAGCAATTGGTGCGAGGTCGATTTCCTGCACGAATTGTGTCGCCGGACCGGCTGCGGCCTGTTGCTCGACATCAATAATATTCTTGTTTCCGCCCATAATCTGGATCGCGACCCCGAAGCCTGGCTCGACGCATTCGACCCGCGGCTGGTTGGCGAAATTCATGTGGCGGGCCATGTGGTGAAGCCCGATGGCGAGGGCGGCATGGTCGCCATCGACGATCATGGATCGCCGGTCGGCGCGGCCTGCTGGACCTTGCTCGACCGCTTTCTGCGCCGGGCAGGGCCGACGCCGGTGCTGGTCGAATGGGACAGCGACGTTCCGGATTATGCGGTGCTGCACGCCGAAGCCGCGCGCGCCGACACGCTCATCGCGGCCTGTTCACCCGTCACCGCCGATGCTTGAGCGCGATCAGGCCGCCATCGCCGCGGCGATCAACGGCGGGCCCGACCATTTGCCCGACTGGCTGTTCGCGGGCGATCCAGCGCAGATTCTGCGCGGGCTGCGCGTCCATGCCAATACGATCTCGCACGCGCGGCTCGTCGCGCTGGAGGAAACGTTTCCGCTGTGCCGCGATCTGCTGGGCGCCGAAACATTCAACCGGTTGTCGCGGCATTATGTCGAAACGAACGGCGCGCGGCGTCGGGCGTTGGCCGATATCGGCGCCGACTTTGCCGACTGGCTGCGCGGAAAAGCACCGCCACCCGCGCAGGACCTCGCCCGGATCGAATGGGCGTGGCTCGAATGTTATCACGCTGCGGACGCGCCCGCGCTGACCTTGGCCGAACTGGCGGGGCAGAGCGAGGCGGCGCTGCTGTCGCTGGCGGTCCGGCGGCATCCCGCCGCGCGGATCGTCCGCCTGTCGAGCGATGCAGCGGCGGCGCTCGACCCCGCGCTCGCGGCGGCGCGGCTCGTGCTCCTCGCCCGGCCCGATGCGGAGGTGCGCGTCCACGCGCTTGCACCCGCCGATGCCGCGGCGCTGGCGCTGGCCGATGATTTCGAACCGCTGCGTAACCTGATTGCGCTTCTTGCCGAAAAGCATCCGGGCGGCGGCGCGGCGATCGCGTCGCTGATTGCCGCCGGGGCGCTCGAGATGGCGCGGGAAGAAGGATAGCATGAAGCAGATTGTCGCATTTTACGATCGCGGCGTGGCGATCGTTTCGGGCCGGTTCGTCGAAAGCGTCGCCCTGCTGCTGCTGCGCGTCGCGCTGGGCGGCGTCTTCTGGCGTTCGGGGCAGACGAAGGTGGTCGAAGGGAGCTTCCTTGCCATCGATCCCAACACATATGACCTGTTCCGCAACGAATTTTCAGGCCTGCCGCTCGACGCTTCGATCGCGGTGCCGCTGACGACCTGGGCCGAGCATATCTTTCCCGCGCTGTTGATCATCGGCCTTGCCACCCGCTTTTCGGCGGGCGCGCTGCTGGTGATGACGCTCGTCATCCAGATATTCGTCTTTCCCGACGCGTGGTGGCCGGTCCATTCGCTGTGGACCGCGATGGCTGCGATCCTGATCGTGCGCGGCGGCGGGCTGTTTTCCCTCGACGCCTTGCTTGTTAGGATGCGCGGGAAATGAGCCTCGACGAACCTTCGCTCGCGCGCCTGATGGCCGCTTCGCAGCGGGGGGATCGTGCGGCCTATCGCGCGCTGCTCGGCGATTGCCGGACATGGCTCGCGCGCTATTTCGCGCGGCGGATCGCGCCGCATCAGGTCGATGATCTGATCCAGGAAACTTTGGTGTCGATGCATCGCAAGCTGGCGACCTGGGACAGCGATCGCGCCTTTCTGCCGTGGCTCGCCGCCATCGCGCGCTATCGCTGGATCGACATGTTGCGCCGCCAGCGTGACGAGGCCGAACTCGGCGACAATGACGCCGCCGTGGGCGCCGAGGACGAGGCGGTCCATGCGCGGCTCAGCCTCGATCATCTGCTCGCGCTGTTGCCGCCGAAACAGGCGCAGGCGATCACGCTGGTCAAGATCGAGGGCGCGTCGATCGCCGAGGCATCGCGGATTTGCGGGCAGAGCGAATCGCTGGTGAAGGTGAATATTCATCGCGGCTTGAAAAAGCTCAGCCAATATATTGAAAGCGAATGACATGACGGACGTATCGATCGACGATCTGATCGACGGCCTGGCCGATGATCTGAAGCCGATCCGGCCGCGCCGGCTGCTGCGCGGCGGGGCCTGGACCGCGGCGGCGTGGCTGATCGGCGGCGGCACCCTGCTGTGGCTGCTGGGTATGCGGCACGATCTGGCTCATGGTGCCTCTATGGCGCCGATGCCGATGTTCGCCTTCTGGCTGATCGTCGCGCTGGGACTGGCCGCAACCTGGAGCGCCTTGCGCATGGGGCTGCCCGGGGTCGGGCGCGACTATAGCGGTTGGCGCTGGGCCGGGCTCGCGGCGCTCGCGCTGCCGCTGACTGCGCTCGTCGTCGGGCTGGGCGATACCCATGCGGCGATGCACGGGATGGACCCGCACGGCGGGATGCGCTGCACGCTCGACGGGCTGCTTGCCGGGCTCGGCGTCGGAGCGGCGCTGTTCGCATGGCTGAAGGGTGGGGCGCCGACCTCGCTCGAACGCGCCGGCTGGGTTGTCGGGGTGGCGGCAGGTGCGGCGGGTGCGGCGGTGCTCGCGCTTCATTGTTCGTCGGACAATATGGTCCATATCGCGCTGTGGCACGGGCTCGTCGTCATCCTGTCGGCGATTGCCGGGCGCCTGATCCTGCCGCCGCTGCTGCGCTGGTAGGCCGGACTGGACAGTGTGCCTCCTCTGTGTTAGGCGACTAATACAGAGGAGATTGATGATGCGAAACCGGTTGATTGGCGTTTTGCCGCTGGCACTTGTGATGGCGACCGCGGCCTGCGGCGGATCTTTCACGATCGACAGCGACAAGGACAGCAAGTCGGGTGCCCGCGATGCGGGTCCGGTTACCTCCCGCGGCTTCGCGCTGACCGGCTTCACCGGCGTCAAGGTCACCGGCCCCGACGACGTCACGATTCGCCAGGGCGACGCCTTCGCCATCACGGCCAAGGGGCCGCAAGGCGAGCTCGACCAGCTCGAGATCGTCACCGACGGTTCGACGCTGTCGATCGGCCGCAAGCGCGACGGTTTCAGCTTCGGCGGGCGCGACCATGAAGGCGTCGAAGTCAGCATCACCATGCCGAAACTGTCGATGCTGCGTCTGACCGGATCGGGTTCGATCGACGCCGACAGTGTCGATGGCGACGCGCTGGAGGCGACGGTGACCGGATCGGGCGACCTCAAGGTCGCGAAGATGACCGGGCAGAGCGCGAAAATCGCGATTTCGGGATCGGGCGACGTCGATATCGGCGGCGGTACGATCAATTCGGGCGCGATCAGCGTGACCGGATCGGGCGATGTCGATGCCAAGGGGCTTGCGGCGCAGACGCTCGACGTGTCAGTCGCGGGATCGGGCAATGTCGAAGGACAGGCGAGCGGTACCGCGGCGATCAATATCCTGGGGTCGGGCGATGTGACGCTGACCGGCGGTGCGACCTGCACCTCGCGCGAGATGGGATCGGGCACCGCGACCTGCAAATGATCGCGCGCTGGTGCCGCCGCCGCGAACCGGTTAAGGCGGCGGCATGACCAGCATCATGCGATGGGCCGCGATCGCGGCGGCCGCCCTCTTGTTCGCTGCATCGGCGCACGCCGCCGAAAAGCGCTTCGGCCTCACCAGTTTCGCGGCGATCGAAGTCGGCGCCGATATCGATGTCGAGGTGATGACACGCGCGCCGGTGAGCGCCGTGGCAACGGGATCGCAGGATGCGCTCGACCGGCTGACCGTCGAAAATCGCGACGGACGACTGGTGATCGGGATGCGCCAGTTCGCGGGTGACGACCGCCGCGGCAGTTCGCCGGGCGCGGTGCTGCTCCGCATCAACGCCGCGACACTGCAATCGGCAACGCTGGTCGGCGCGGGGTCGCTTCACATCGACGGGATGAAGGGCCAACGCGTCGCACTCGGCCTGCGCGGCCCCGGCAAGCTGAGCGTCGATGCCGTCGATACCGACAGGTTGGCGGTTGCGATGATCGGCAACGGCACGCTGACGCTCGCCGGCAAGGCGAAGCAGGCGCAGATGACGCTGTCGGGTTCGGGGGTCGTCGATGCCGGCAAGCTGGCGGTCGACGGACTGATTTCGGACAGCGAAGGGACGGGCGACCATATCTTCAACGCGGTCAAATCGGCCGCGATCACCGCGCGCGGCAGCGGCAAGACCGTGGTGCTGGGGCGCCCCGTCTGCACCGTGCGCAACGTCGGCACCGGCACGGTGGCGTGCGGCAGGGCGCGCTAGGCCGCGCGGCGGGAAGCGGAAGGGAAGCTGGCGTGAGCGATGATTTTCTTCAGGGCACCGTGCATCAGGCGGCCGACGATATGCAGGCCGCGATATGCGCCGATCCGGCGGTCTTCGCGCTATGGCAGGGACTGACGCCGCTCGGGCGCAATGAATTCATCTGCTGGGTGGAGGATGCGAAACAGGCGGCGACGCGCGCCCGGCGCATCGGCCGCACCGTAGAGGAGTTGCAGGAAGGCAAGAAGCGCCCCTGCTGCTGGGCGGGCTGCATCCACCGCACCGACAAGGCGCCGAGCCGGTGGCAACAGGCGGTGCTGATCGACGGCAAGGCGAAGGCGCGCTGGGCGGAGCGGCCGACCTAGGGCCGGGGAGACAGCGCGTCGATCAGCGACGCCGTGCCGCTGCCGCGGCGGGCGGGACGGGGCTGGTCGGGGTGCGGCGCCCAGCCGCTGAAATGGATGATACGGAATTGCTCGGCAATGCGGCCGTCGGGGTCGGCGCCTTCGGCAAAGGCGGCCGCGATGCGCGCGGCTTCGGCGCGTGTAAGCGGCAGCGGCGTCGGCGTGAGGCGGCTCGTGAGGCCCGCCGCGCGCAGGTCGCGCACGAGCCCCGGCAGCGCCGCATAGCGCACGGTCAGCGCCTCGACATCGACGACGGGCAACGCAAAGCCGGTGCGCTGGAGCAGATTGCCCATCGCGGCGAGGTCGATCTGCGGATGCATCCGCGCGATGGTGCGCACCCCCTCTGCCATCGTCGCACGGCGCAGGCGCGGCAGGCTGCCGTCGCCGACAAAGGCGCCGAGCAGCAGGCCGTCGGGCGCCAGCAGCGCGCGCAGCCGCACCAGCGCACCCGGAACGTCGTTCACGGCGTCGAGACCGCCGGGCCAGACGATCAGATCATATTGGCCGAGCGGCAGGTCGATCGCATCGACCTCACCGACGATCGCCCCCGTTGCCGCGGCGAGCCGCGGTCCGGCCTCGAACAGGTCGAGCGCCCGTCCGCGTGCGCGCAGTGCGTCGGCAAGCGCGGCATCGTGGGCGCCGATCAGCAAGATGCGGTCGAAGTCGCGCGTGACCATTTCCAGCCGGTCGAGCAGCGTTTCGGCCAGGATCGGCGCAAGGAAATTGGCGTCGGCGGGCAGGCGCGCCAGCCGGTCGCGTTGGGCGCGGTGGCGGGCGGCGGAAAAGAGCGGCGGCGGCTGCGACATGGGCGCGCTTGTGCCGCCGGGCGCGATGTTTCACAAGAGGCCTATGGCGACGATGGCCGAAGACAGAGAGGATGATGCGCCGGCGCCGGCGACACCTGCTCTGTCGCGCGGCATTCGCCGACTGGGCACGGCGCTGCTCAATTATGCGCTGCCGCCGCGTTGTCCGGGGTGCGGCCTGGTAGTGGGCGAGGTCGGGCAATTCTGCCTCGATTGCTGGAACTTGCTGCATTTTCTGGATGGCCCTGCATGCGCCCGCTGTTCGGTGCCGCTGCTGACGGCGCTCCCCGGTGTCGCGAGCGAATGCGGCGCGTGCCTGGCCGATCCGCCCCCGTTCGACGGCGCGCCAGCGGCTTTGGCCTATGGGCCTGTCGCGCGGACGGTGGCGCTACGGCTCAGATATGGACGGCGCCTCGGTCATGCCCGGCTGATGGCGCGACTGATGGCGCGGCCTTTCGAGGCGCTGGCGGGCGAAGCCGAACCGCTGCTCGTGCCCGTTCCATTGCACCGCTGGCGGCTCGGGTCGCGCGGCTTCAATCAGGCGGCGCTGATCGCCGACGAGTTGGCGCGGCTGACCGGTGCGGCGCATGAGCCGCATTTGCTTGTCCGGCGCAAGGCGACCGCGGCGCTGCGCGGCAAGGTGCGCCGCGAGCGTGAGAAGATCGTCGCGGGGGGCCTTCGCGCTGGCGCCCGATGCCAAGGCGCGCGCCGCGGGTCGGCACCTCATCCTCATCGATGATGTGCATGCCAGCGGGGCGACGCTGCGTGCTGCGGCGCGGGCGCTGCGCTGCAGCGGTGCCGCGCGCGTGTCTGCGCTGTGCTGGGCGCGCGTCGTCCACGATGTGCCGGACAATGCCGCGCCATTTGACTTTGCGGCGCTCGATTCCGATATGCAGCGGTGAAAGGATGAAATCAGTCCCATGGCCAGGATCGAAGTCTATACCAAATTCCTCTGCCCCTATTGCACGCGGGCGAAGGCGCTGCTCGAGAGCAGGGGCGCCGCGTTCGAAGAGATCGACGTGACGATGGACCGCGCCGGGTTCGATGCGATGGTCGCACGGGCTGGCGGTCGCCGCACGGTGCCGCAGGTGTTCATCGATGGCCAGCATATCGGCGGCAGCGACGACCTGGCGGCGCTCGATGCACGGGGCGGGCTCGACCCGCTGCTCGGCGCGGGCTGACTCTTGATCGTCTTCGATCTCTGCTGCGACGCCGGGGATCACCGGTTCGAGGCTTGGTTTGCGAGCAGCGACAGCTTCGCCGACCAGCAGGCACGCGGCCTGATCGCCTGTCCGGTGTGCGGCGACAGCCGGGTGAAGAAGGCGGTGATGGCGCCGCGCGTCGGTGCCAAGTCGAACCAGCAGGCGGTCGCAGCGCCAACACCCGCGCCGGCACCCGATGCGCCGCCGTCCGCCGAAATGGTCCGCACCGTCCTGGCAGCGATTGCCGCGAAGCAGGCCGAGATGTTGCCGCAATCGCGCTGGGTGGGGCGCGATTTTGCTGACGCCGCGCGCGCGATGCATGAAGGCCGCGCGCCCGAAAACCTGATCCACGGACAAGCCTCGCCCGAAGAGGCTCAGGCGCTGCACGACGACGGGATAGGGGTCATGCCGCTGCTCGTCCCGATCGCGCCGCCCGACGCGATCAACTGACCGCGCCGATTGACGCTGCGCGCCTTGCCCCGCTAAACGAGCGCCGACGCGCCCGTAGCTCAGCAGGATAGAGCATCAGATTCCTAATCTGGGGGCCACAGGTTCGAATCCTGTCGGGCGCACCACATGCGATATGAGATTGATATAATCATATAGATTATGAGAACGGTCGGGACGATCGACGCCGTTCCGCGCTTCGTGCAGGCGATTGCCGCCGGGCGGCTGGAAATGGGCGCGGCGGGTGACTTTGTGGTCGCCGGCGCGGCGAAGCTGGTCGCGGCGAACAGCAAGCTCTATGGCTTCTGGTATCGCCCCGAAGACAAGATGGGCAGCCCGTGGAACGCGGTGAGGGAAGGCGGCCTTGCGGGCGCCGACCTCGGCACGTGTGGCGCGGCGCTCTATCCGTCTTCCTGATATCGAGGACGCCTCTTCATGACTCTGCCATTTGCCGTTGCCGCACCCACCGCCGAGATTGCCGGCAGCGCCGATCGCTTTCCGGTTCGCCGTATTTTGTGCGTCGGCAAGAATTACGCCGATCATGCGCGCGAAATAGGCGGCGATCCGACGCGTGAACCACCCTTCTTCTTTTCGAAGCCCGCCGACGCGCTGGTCGGAGCGACCGCCGACATCGCGATGCCGCCGCGCACCGACAATCTGCATCACGAGATCGAGCTGGTGGTGGCGCTGGACAAAGGCGGTGCGAATATCGCGGCGGCCGACGCTCTGTCGCATATCTTCGGCTATGCCGTCGGCAACGACCTGACGCGCCGCGATCTTCAGGCCGAGGCCAAGGCGGGCGGCCGGCCGTGGGACATGGCGAAGGGTTTCGACCACAGCGCCGTGCTGTCGCCGATCGTCCCCGTGGCCGCGGTCGGTCATCCGGCCAGCGCGCGGATCTGGCTGTCGGTCAATGGCGAGGCGCGGCAGGAGGGCGACATCGCCGACATGATCTGGCCGGTAGCCCACATCATTGCCGAACTGTCGGCCTATGTCGAACTGCGGCCCGGCGACCTGATCTACACCGGCACGCCCGCGGGGGTGGGCCGTATCGTCCGGGGCGATGTCGTCGAAGGCGGTGTCGATGGCGTCGGGACCATCGCCAACCGCTTTCTATAAAGGTTTCGGCACAGCCGGAAAGCCGACCAGCGCGTCAATGCGCCGCCGCGCCCCCAAGGCCGTCGATCTTTTTGGATTGCTTGGCGATCAGGCCGGGGAAGAAGCGCGCGAGGCGGCGGAGGCGGCGCGCCATCTTGCCGACGGGGACATGCACGCGGTCGCCGTGAACGGCATCCCACGCTGCCTTTGCGACATCTTGCACCGGCGAGATTTCGAAACCGCTCGCCGACAGGCGGTCGCGGGCCGGCTCGTTGCTGTCGGCGCTGACCTGGTCGAGCAAAGGCGTGTCGATGAAGCCGGGCATCAGCGAGCGCACCTTGATCCCATATTTGGCGAACTCGATCTCCAGCCCCTCGGTCAGCCCGCGCACCGCGAACTTCGTCGCCGAATAGACGGCAAGCCCGGCGACGCCATAGAAGCCCGACGCCGATCCGGTGTTGAGGATCGCCGATCCGGGGGTCGCGCGCAGCAACGGCATCGCCAGGTAGATGCCGTTGACGACGCCGCCGAAATTGATCGCAATCAGCCGGTCCGCCTCTTCGGGCTGCATGTCGAGGAACTGGCCGCCCGATCCGATACCGGCGTTGTTGAACAAGACGTCGAGGCGACTGCCGCTCGCGGCTGCGAATTCGGCAAGGGCAGCTTTCCATTGGTCGCGGTCGCGTACGTCCATGACGTGGCGCGACGAGGCGCCGTCGGGAAGCAGCGCGGCGGTTTCGTCGATGCCCTGCTTGTTGACGTCGGCGATCCCGACGAACCAGCCCTGCGCCGCAAAATATTGCGCGGTGGCGCGGCCGATGCCCGATCCGCCGCCGGTGATGAATATCGCCTTCCGTGCCATCCCGTCCTCCCTGACATGTTTGTCAGTAGAGAACAGGCGAAGTTGACGCGCCCGTCAAGCGCAATCGCGGCGCCCGGCGCAAACGGGCTTTGACAGCGATGCGCGCGGCGATATGGAGCAAGTGGGGTCGCAGGGGAGTGTCAGACGATGAACAAGCTGTTTTTGGCCGCCGCACTGGCGGTCGTTTCGATCCCAGCGGCTGCAACCGCACAGGCTCCGAATGCGGCGCCGACGATCGGCGACTATGTCGCGGCCATGCGCACGACAATCGGGACGGTATTCGAGGGTGGTATTCAGATTCAAGCCGTGGACGCCGAAGACAATACGCTGGTGATTACGGTCACCGGTCCCGACGGATGGCGAGCCGACGCAACGCCGCAGCAGGTTTCCGATGCCCTCGTCATAGGCTTCTGTGAAACCTCGCCCGAATTCTTCCGGTCCAGCCACATCACGATGCGTGTCGATTCGATCGATACGAAGGCGAAACAAAAGGGGCCGCTGGTCTCCGACTGTCCTTCGGGCGGCGCGTGAAGACGGTACAGGCCGTCACGCCGCCTCTGGACCTTCGCGCCTTTTCACCCTATGTTCATGCAGCAGCGCGTTATATGCAGCGCGTTGAATTGGAATAGGGGCGATTCTTGCGGTTATTGCTGACCCTTTTGGCGCTGCTCACCGGCTTCGCGACCGCGGACCGGGCGATGGCGGCGCCTGCCACGCCCGTGGCAATGGGGTCGCTGGTCATGCTCGCCGAAAGCGCGAACAAGGCCGAGGCAAGCGACAGCGAACGCCGACCAACCACCGCTACCCCGACCCGCCGCACGACGAGCGGCGGCAGCGGCAAGCCGCGCAAGGCGGCCCCGCCGCATCTTCCCGGCCTCCTCACCGGCAGCGACCGCGCGCTCGAATAGCCTTTTGGCGATGCCCTGACGGGCCAGGCTCCGAATGATCGGGGCCTTTTTCTGCATATTCGTGCGGCGCGTCCGCCACCCTTTTCGATAATCCAAGGAAATCCGCCATGTTCGGCAGCATTGCCAAGAGCCTGTTCGGCTCGTCCAACGACCGCTACGTCAATTCGATCCGCAAGACCGTCGCCAAGATCAACGCCTTCGAGCCCGAAATGGAAGCGAAGAGCGACGAGGAATTGAAGGCGCAGACCCCGAAGTTCCGCGCCCGGCTCGATGCCGGCGAAACGCTCGACGACATCCTGCCCGAAGCCTTTGCGACGGTTCGCGAAGCGGCAAAACGCACGCTTGGCATGCGCCATTTCGACGTGCAGATGATTGGCGGCATCGTCCTCCACCGCGGCGAAATCGCCGAAATGGCGACGGGCGAAGGCAAGACGCTGATGGCGACTTTGCCCTGCTATCTGAATGCGCTCGAGAGCAAGGGCGTTCACGTCGTCACCGTGAACGATTATCTGGCCCGCCGCGACGCCGAATGGATGGGCACCGTTTATGGCTTTCTGGGGCTGACGACCGGGATCATCGTTCCCAACCTCAACGAAACCGAACGCCGCGCCGCCTATAACAGCGACATCACCTATGCGACGAACAACGAACTGGGTTTCGACTATCTGCGCGACAACATGAAATATGACCGCGGCCAGATGGTCCACCGCCCGTTCAATTTCGGCATCGTCGACGAAGTCGATTCGATCCTGATCGACGAAGCGCGTACGCCGCTGATCATCTCCGGCCCGACCGACGACAAATCCGAACTCTATATCCGCGTCAACGAAGTGGTCCTCCAGCTCGGCGAAGAGGATTATGAGAAGGACGAAAAGGCGAAGTCGATCAGCCTGACCGAAGAAGGCACCGAGCATGTCGAGCGATTGCTCGAAAACGCCGGGCTGCTCCAGGGCAGCAACCTCTACGACATCGAGAACACACAGGTCGTCCATCACGTCAACCAGGCGCTGAAAGCCATCGTGATGTTCCGCCGCGACACCGACTATATCGTCAAGGACGGCAAGGTTGTCATCATCGACGAATTCACCGGCCGCATGATGGATGGCCGCCGCTGGTCCGACGGCCTGCACCAGGCGGTCGAGGCGAAAGAGGGCGTGAATATCGAGCCCGAAAACCAGACGCTCGCCTCGATCACCTTCCAGAATTATTTCCGCATGTATCCCAAGCTGAGCGGGATGACCGGCACCGCGGCGACAGAGGCGGCCGAATTCTTCGAAATCTACAAGATGAACGTCGTCACCATCCCGACGAACCGCCCGATCGCGCGCATCGATGAGGAAGATGAATTCTACAAGAATATCACCGACAAGTTCGGCGCGATCGCACGCACGATCCGCGATGCGAACGAGCGCGGCCAGCCGGTGCTGGTCGGCACGGTGTCGATCGAGAAGTCCGAGCTTCTGTCCTCCTATCTCGAAAAGGAAGGCGTGCCGCACAGCGTCCTCAACGCCCGCTTCCATGAAAGCGAAGCGCATATCGTCGCGCAGGCCGGCCGCGCCGGCGCGGTGACGATCGCGACGAACATGGCGGGCCGCGGCACCGACATCAAATTGGGCGGCAGCGAGGAATTCCGCATCGAGGACGAGCTGAAGGACATGCCCGAAGGCGCCGAACGCGACGCCGCCGAGGCGCGCATCCGCGAGGAAGTCGCCGCCGAGCGTGAGGCGGTGAAGGCCGCCGGCGGGTTGTTCGTGCTCGCCACCGAGCGCCACGAAAGCCGCCGCATCGACAACCAGCTGCGTGGCCGTTCGGGCCGTCAGGGCGACCCCGGCCTGTCGAAATTCTACCTCTGCCTCGACGACGATCTGCTTCGCATCTTCGGTCCCGACACGCTGTTCGCCAAGATGATGAACAAAAATCTCGAGGATGGCGAAGCAATCGGATCGAAGTGGCTGTCGAAGGCGATCGAGACCGCGCAGAAGAAGGTCGAGGCGCGCAACTACGACATCCGCAAGCAGGTGGTCGAATATGACAACGTCATGAACGACCAGCGCAAGGTGATCTACGAACAGCGCGGCGAGATCATCGACAGCGAAACGGTCGATGACGCGATGACGGCGATGCGTGCCGAAACGGTCAATGCGATCGTCGCCGATGCGTGCCCGCCGGGCAGCTATCCTGAGCAATGGGACATCGAGGCGATGAAGGAGCGGGTGGCGAACATCCTCGACCTCAGCCCGCCGTTCGATGAATGGATGCAGGAAGATGCGGTCGACGCCGAAATCTTCGAGGAGCGCATCCAGCAGATGGCCGACGCGGCCGCCGCCGAAAAGGCGGCGCAAGTCGACCAGGAAAGCTGGCGCGGTATCGAAAAGTCGATCCTGCTCCAGACGCTGGACCATCATTGGAAGGACCATCTCGCGACGCTCGACGCTTTGCGGCAGGCGATCTTCCTGCGCGCCTATGCGCAAAAGCAGCCGATCAACGAATATAAGGCCGAGGCTTTCGGGCTGTTCGAACGGATGCTGCAGAATATCCGCGAGGATGTGACGCGCACCGTGGCGCGGATCGATTTCCAGTTCCAGGAACCCGAACCGATGCCGCTGCCCGACCTGCCGGACTTTCTGACGACGCACATCGATCCCTTCACGGGCGAGGACAATAGCGCCGATATCGACGGCGGCTCGCTGGGCGTGATCGCCGACACGCTGCCGCCGATGCAGGTGCCGCGCCCCGATCTTCCCGAAGGCGAAAATCCCTATGCGGCGCTGGAGATCAGCCGCAACGCGCCGTGCCCTTGTGGTTCGGGCCGCAAGTACAAGCACTGCCACGGGCAGCTTTGACGGCATAGGACGGCGGGGCCGCGCGCCGGTGCGCGCGGCCCTTCGCGCCGTGACGAGGCCGCTTGCCATCGCGCGGCGGCGCGATTAGCATCTTTCCCATAAGCTTGGTGGCCGCGTAGCCGCCGGGCGACGTAGCAGGTCGGAACAGGGCGCCGCGTTTATCGTGCGCGGTTGGCGTGGCTGTTGCGTGGAAAGGGTCGGAGCATTTCCTTCTTCGACGAGATGATAACCGGGAATGGCGGGACCAGGCCACCCTATCGCGAATATTGCGAATGGTTCGATGCCGAGGATGCCCAGCGCATCCAGCGCAAGACGCAGCAGGCCGAAGCCTTTTTTCGCACCACCGGCATTACCTTCAACGTCTATGGCGAGGCCGACGCCGACGAGCGGCTGATCCCGTTCGACGTCGTGCCGCGGATCATCGCGGCGGGCGAATGGCGGCGCCTGTCGCGCGGGATCGAGCAGCGGGTGCGCGCGCTCAACGCCTTTCTCTACGATATCTATCACCGGCAGGAGATTTTGCGTGCCGGCCGGGTGCCGACCGCGTTGATCGCGCGCAACGATGCCTTCCTGCCGATGATGATGGGCATGGATCCGCCCGGCGGCGTCTATACCCATATCAGCGGCATCGATATCGTCCGCACCGGCGCCGACGAATTCTATGTGCTGGAGGATAATGCCCGCACCCCGTCGGGAGTGTCCTACATGCTCGAGAATCGTGAAACGATGCTCCAGATGTTTCCCGAGCTGTTCGCGAAAGTACCGGTGCGCGAGGTCGGCGACTATCCGATCAACCTCCTGAAATCGCTGTCGGCCTGTGCGCCGCCGATGTGCGGCGGTACGCCGACCGTCGCGGTGCTGACGCCGGGCATCCACAACAGCGCCTATTTCGAGCACAGCTTCCTAGCCGATCAGATGGGCGCCGAACTGGTCGAAGGGCATGACCTGCGCGTCGTTGATGGCCGGGTCGCGATGCGCACGACGCAGGGCTATCGCGCGATCGACGTCCTTTACCGCCGCGTCGACGATGATTTCCTCGACCCGCTGAATTTCCGTCCCGATTCGATGCTGGGGGTGCCCGGGATATGGGACGTCTATCGCGCGGGCGGCATCACGATTGCCAATGCGCCGGGGACCGGGATCGCCGATGACAAGGCGCTCTATAGTTACATGCCCGACATCATCGAATTCTACACCGGCGAAAAGGCGCTGTTGCCCAACGTGCCGACGTGGCGATGCAGCGAGCCCGAACATCTGCGCGAGGTGCTCGACCGGCTTCCCGAACTGGTGGTGAAGGAAGTGCACGGGTCGGGCGGCTATGGAATGCTCGTCGGACCGACCGCAAGCCGGAAGGAAATCGCAGCGTTCCGCGCCAAGCTGGAGGCAAACCCCGGCAATTATATCGCCCAGCCGACCCTGTCGCTTTCGACGGTCCCGATCTTTACCAAAAAGGGCCTTGCGCCGCGGCATGTCGATCTGCGTCCCTTTGTCCTGATGTCGCCGCAGGGCATCACCATCACCCCCGGCGGCCTGACGCGCGTCGCGATGACCAGGGGGTCGCTGGTCGTGAACAGCAGCCAGGGTGGCGGCACCAAGGACACCTGGGTGTTGGAGGACTGACGGCGATGGCGCTTGGCACGGGGATCGGTTTCAACCCCCTCCCGCCTGCGGGAGAGGCTGCGAGACTTGCGAACTCGTTCGCTAGTTGCAGCGGGGTGGGCATGCAGCGCGATCGGTCTACCCACCCCGCTGCGCCTAGGCAGCAAGCTGCCAAGCCTCGCTGCCCCTCCCGCTTGCGGGAGGGGAGGGAGGCGCGCCCATGCTAGGCAAAACCGCAGGCAGCCTCTTCTGGATGGCGCGCTATCTCGAACGAAGCGAGAATAATGCGCGGCTGATCGACGCGGGCTTTCGCATCGCGCTCACGCGGTCGCAGACGGCGCCCGCTGAATGGCGCTCGATATTGGAGACCGCGGGGGTCGATCAGGCATTCCTGGCGACGCACGATGATTACAGCTCGGCGCGCGTCGTCGATTTCCTGCTGCGCGACCCGGCCAACCCGTCGAGCATCCTGTCGATCGTCAAGCACGCGCGCGACAATGCGCGCACCGCGCGTACCGCGCTGACGCGCGAGGTGTGGGAGGCGGTGAATACGAGCTGGATGACGTTGACCGACCTGCTCAAGCGGCCGGTGCGCGAAGACGATCTACCCGACGTGCTCGCCGCGATCCGCCAGCAGAGTGCGCAGGTGCGCGGTGCGCTGACCGGCACGATGCTGCGCAACGATGGTTATAATTTCGCGCGGCTGGGCACTTTCCTCGAACGCGCCGACAACACGGCGCGCATTCTCGACGTAAAATATTATCTGCTGCTGCCCTCGGTCGCGCATATCGGCACGTCGATCGACAATGTGCAGTGGGAGACGATCCTGCGGTCGGTCTCGGCGCACCGCGCCTATCGCTGGCTCTACGGGGCCGAGATCAGCGCGCTCAAGATCGCCGAATTCCTGATCCTCTATGGCCAGATGCCGCGCAGCCTAGCCTTTTGCTGCGCCAAGATGCAGGACAATCTTGCCTGGCTGCAGCGCGGCTATGGCGAAGAGACCGAGGCAGGGCGGATGGCCGATGCCCTGTGCCGGCAAAAGCTCGCGGGGCCGATCCAGGCGATCTTCGATGGTGGCCTGCACGAATATCTGACCGATTTCCTGTCCGCCAATTCGGCGCTCGCGATGCAGATCGAGCGCGATTACCGTTTCGTGGAGTGACGATGTTCCTGCGTGTCGAACATACCACCCATTACCGCTATGACGCTCCCGTCGGCTATGCGCTGCAACAACTGCGCCTGACCCCCAAGGACCGGCCGGGCCAGCAGCGGATCCACGACTGGACGATCGAGGTCGAGGGCGGGGAAAAACAGCTCCATTATGTCGATCATCACGGTAATGGCGTCGATCTGATCGCGGTGCACGGCGGCGATGCCGAACTTGTCATCCGCTGCCACGGCGCGGTCGAACTGCTCACCACCGACGGGGTGATCGGGGCGCATCGCGGGGCGATGCCGCTGTGGACCTTCCTCCGCCCGACGCCGCTGACGCGTGCGGGACGGGGCGTGCGCGCGCTGACCGCCGGATTGGGCCGCGACTTTGCGAACGATATCGAACGCGCGCATGCGCTGTCGGCGGCGATCCTCGACCGCCTGGCCTATCGCATCGGCGTCACCGATGCCGAAACAACCGCCGAACAGGCGCTGGGGGGCGAGGGCGGGGTGTGCCAGGATCACGCCCATATCTTCATCGCCGCGATGCGCCATCTGGGCCACCCCGCGCGTTATGTTTCGGGCTATCTCAGCATGGACGACCGCACCCATCAGGACGCCACCCACGCCTGGGCCGAGGCGCATTTCGACCATATCGGCTGGATCGGCTTCGACGTCAGCAACGGCCATTCGCCCGACGAGCGCTATATCCGCGTCGCGACGGGGCTCGATTATCGCGATGCCGCCCCGGTTCGCGGCATGCGCTATGGTGCGGCGCAAGAAAATCTGGTTGTCCAATTGCAGGTGCAGCAATAATCGGGACATCACTGGGGCGGGACGGGGATTCGATGACCTATTGCGTGGGCATGCGTTTGAACAAGGGGCTGGTGTTCATGTCGGACACCCGCACCAACGCCGGCGTCGACGACATATCGCAGGTGCGCAAGATGCGCAGCTGGCACGTGCCGGGCGAGCGCGTGATCACGCTGATGTCGGCGGGCAATCTGGCGACCACCCAGGCGGTCGTCAGCCTGCTCGACGAACGCACCAAGGCGCCTGAAGAACGTCAGCCGTCGATCCTGCAGGCGCCGTCGATGTTCCAGGTCGCGACGATCGTCGGGGAGACGCTGCGCCAGATCGTGCTGCGCTACGGCGCCGAAGGGCCGGCCGCCGAATCGATCTTTCGCGCCTCGTTGATCGTCGGCGGGCAGATTGCCGGCGCCGAACCGCGCCTGTTCCTGATCTATCCCGAGGGCAATTTCATCGAAGCGGGGGAGGATAATCCCTTCTTCCAGATCGGCGAAACCAAATATGGCCGCCCGATCATCGTGCGGTCCTACGATCCCGCCATGTCTTTCGAAGATGCGGTCAAGCTGCTGTGCGTCTCGTTCGATTCGACGATCCGCGCCAACGCCGGGGTCGACCTGCCGATCGACCTGAAGGTCCACGAACGCGACGATTTCCACGGCGTCCACGAACGCCGTTTCGAACGCGACGATCCTTATTTCCACAATGTGTCGCACGGCTGGGCCGAAGCGCTGGGTATCGCGCTGGCCGAACTGCCGGACTTCCATTTCTAAATCCCCCTCCCGCTTGCGGGAGGGGTTAGGGTTACCGGTTCTTCCGCCCTTCGATCAGCCCGTCGACCAGGCTCGGGTCCGCCAGCGTCGACGTGTCGCCGAGCGAGCCGAAGTCATTCTCCGCGATCTTGCGCAGTATCCGCCGCATGATCTTGCCCGACCGGGTCTTGGGAAGGGCGGGGGTCAGGTGGATATGGTCGGGCGTCGCGATCGGGCCGATTTCCGTGCGCACCTGCTGCCGCAGCGCGGCGGCAATCTCTTCGGTCGGCTCGACCCCGGCGTTGAGTGTGACATAGGCGTAGATGCCCTGACCCTTGATGTCGTGCGGGAAGCCGACGACCGCGGCTTCGGCGACCAGGTCGTGCAGCACGAGCGCGCTTTCGACCTCGGCAGTGCCCATACGGTGGCCCGAGACGTTGATGACATCGTCGACCCGCCCGGTGATCCGCCAATAGCCCTCGGCATCGCGGCGGCAGCCGTCGCCGGTGAAATATTTGCCCTTGTAGGTCGAAAAATAGGTCTGGATGAAGCGGTCATGGTCGCCGTAGACCGTCCGCGCCTGCCCCGGCCAGCTGTGCGTGATGCACAGATTGCCCTCGGTCGCGCCGCCGACCTGTTCGTCGGCAAGCACCGCGCCATCGGCATCGACGAGCTGCGGCCGAACGCCGAAAAAGGGGCGCCCCGCGCTGCCCGGCTGCATCGGATGCGCGCCGGGAAGCGTCGTGATCATGATGCCGCCGGTCTCGGTCTGCCACCAGGTATCGACGACGGGGATGCGGCCCTTGCCGACGAGCTGGTGATACCAGCGCCATGCCTCGGGATTGATCGGTTCTCCGACGCTGCCGAGCAGCCGGAGCGTCGAGAGGTCGTGGCGTGTCACATAATCGTCGCCTTCGCGCATCAGCGCGCGGATCGCGGTCGGCGCGGTGTAGAGGATGTTGACCCGGTGTTTGTCGACGACCTGCCAGAAGCGGTCGTGGTCCGGATAATTGGGCACGCCTTCGAACATCAGCGTCGTCGCCCCATTCTGAAGCGGGCCGTAGACGACATAGCTGTGCCCCGTGACCCAGCCGATGTCGGCGGTGCACCAGAAGATTTCGCCCGGCCGATAATCGAACCCGTGCCAGAAGGTAGATGCGGTCCACACGCTGTAGCCGCCGACGGTGTGCAGCACGCCCTTGGGCTTGCCCGTCGAGCCTGAGGTGTAGAGGATGAACAGCGGGTCTTCGGCGCCCATCGGTTCGCACGGGCAGTCCGCGCCGACATCGGCCGACAGCGCGTCGTACCAATGGTCGCGGCCTTCGCGCATCGCGACGTCGCCGCCGGTGTGCGCAATGACGAGCACGCCCTTTACGTCGACGCGCTCGAGCGCCTTGTCGACATTGGCCTTCAATGGGATCGTCTTGCCGCCGCGCAGTCCTTCGTCGGCGCAGATCACCCAGTCGCTGCCGCAATCCTCGATCCGCCCGTGGATCGCCTCGGGCGAAAAACCGCCGAAGATGACGCTGTGGATCGCGCCGATGCGCGCGCAGGCGAGCATCGCCATCGCGCCTTCGGGGATCATTGGCATATAGATGGTGACGCGGTCGCCCTTGCGGACGCCCATCTTCTTGAGCGTGTTCGCCATGCGGATCGTGTCGGCGAGCAGCGCGGCATAGCTGATGTGCCGCACCTCGCCATCGGGGGCGTCGGGTTCGAAGATGATCGCGGTGCGCATCCCATGGCCCGCGGCGACATGGCGGTCGAGCGCATTGTGGCAGAGGTTGAGAACGCCGTCCTCATACCATTTGATGCTGACGGGATCGTAGGACCAGCCCGCGATCTTCGTTGGCGGCGTCATCCAGTCGATGCGCTGCGCCTGATCGGCCCAGAAACCGTCGGGATCCTCGATGCTGGCGGCGTAGAGCCGCCCATAGTCGGCCGCGCTGCAATGCGTGTTCGCGGCGGCATCGGCGGGAACGGGGACGAAGGGTTCGGAGGGGGGTAGTTCGGACACTGCATCTCTCCTCTATTTGCTATCCCCTTAGCCGTTCGCATCGAGCGAAGTCGAGATGTCCTATCGTCATTGCGCGCCGTCGTGGTGTCTCGACTTCGCTCGACACGAACGGGGGAGGAGTATTATGCGGCTGCCCGATGACGTGGACGAAAGGACGAAGGATGGCCGGGATCGAGAAAATGACGGTAGGCCTGCTCGATACGCTCGGCGTAGAGCGCGCGCTATACACCCAGGGTTCGATGCCGTCCCATTCGCCGCTGACCGGCGAGCAGATCGCGGCGGTCCGGATCGCCGATGCCGCCGACACCGACGCCGCGCTCGCCGCCGCCGGTGCGGCGTTTCGCGCGTGGCGCGACGTGCCCGCCCCGCGACGCGGCGAACTGGTGCGGTTGTTCGGCGAGGAGCTGCGCGCCGCCAAGGATGATCTTGCGACGCTGGTGACGATCGAGGCGGGCAAGATTCCGTCCGAAGGCGCGGGCGAGGTGCAGGAGATGATCGACATCTGCGACTTTGCGGTCGGCCTGTCGCGCCAGCTTCACGGCCTCACCATCGCGACCGAGCGGCCGGGACACCGCATGATGGAGATATGGCACCCGCTGGGCGTCGTGGGCGTCATCTCCGCGTTCAATTTTCCGGTCGCCGTCTGGGCATGGAATGCCGCGCTAGCGCTCGTCTGCGGCAATAGCGTGGTTTGGAAGCCTTCCGAAAAGACGCCGCTTACCGCCTTGGCGACGCAAGCGATTTTCGAGCGCGCCTTGCGGCGGTTCGGCGACGCGCCCGCGGGATTGTCGCAAGTGCTGATCGGCGGGCGCGAGACAGGCGAGGCGCTTGTCGACGATGCCCGCGTCGCGCTCGTCTCGGCGACGGGATCGACGCGCATGGGCCGCGCCGTGGCGCCGCGCCTCGCGCAGCGGTTCGCGCGCGCGATCCTCGAACTCGGCGGCAATAACGGCGTGATCGTCGCCCCCTCGGCCGACCTCGATCTCGCGCTGCGCGGGGTCGCGTTCGGCGCGATGGGCACCGCGGGGCAGCGCTGCACGACGACGCGGCGGCTGTTCGTCCACGACAGCATCCATGACGGCTTCGTCGCCAGGTTGAAGGCGGCCTATGCCAGCGTCGGCGTCGGCAATCCGCTGGAGAGCACGGTGCTGGTTGGCCCGCTCATTGACCGCGCTGCCTATGAGGCGATGCAGGCAGCGCTCGCGGCGGCAAAGGCCGCGGGCGGCGTCGTGCATGGCGGCGAGCGGGTCGGCGAAGGCGCGAGCTATTATGTCCGCCCCGCACTCGTGGAAATACCCGGGCAGGTCGGCCCGGTGCTGGAGGAGACGTTCGCGCCGATCCTCTACGTCATGCGCTACGACGATCTCGACACCGCGATCCGTCTGCACAATGATGTGGCGGCGGGACTGTCATCGGCGATCTTCTCCACCGACCTGCGCGAAGCCGAGCGCTTCCTGGCCGCGAGCGATTGCGGCATCGCCAACGTCAATCTCGGCACATCGGGCGCCGAGATCGGCGGAGCGTTCGGCGGCGAGAAGGAAACCGGCGGCGGACGCGAGAGCGGGTCGGATGCGTGGCGCCAATATATGCGCCGCGCGACGAACACGGTGAACTATTCCGACGCGCTTCCGCTCGCGCAGGGGGTCAGTTTCGATCTGGGTTAGCAATCCTCGTCATTGCGAGCGAAGCGAAGCAATCTCCAGCTGTCGGCTAGCGCAAGGTCGATAGCTGGGGATTGCCGCGTCGCCTTCGGCTTCTCGCAACGACAAGTTTCGTCAGCCTGCCCGCCATCCAAAGCCTTCGTCGAGCGCCACGATCTTGCCCGCTGCACCGACCGTTTCGGCCTTGCCGTCGGTCAGAAATGCCAACATCGCCGCATCCTCGACATCGACATGTGCGAGCGTGCGCTCTCCTGCCGGAGTCCGTGCCACCACGACGCCCGCCCTTGGCGCACCGTCACGGCCGTAGAAGATGGTGTAGCTCTCGATCGTTGCCGGCCCCGCATAATCCTCGACCAGATCGGGCACCGGTCCGCGCTTGGCCTCGGCTTCGGCCTGATAGTCGAAATCCTGCGGGAAGCTGGCGGCGGCGATCGGCTCCTTGCCCAGCACGATGCAATGATTGTCGGTGGCGAAGCCGCCATTGGCAAAGAGGAAGCCGTAGCGGCCATCGCGGCGGAGTTTCTCCACCATCGAGACGATGGCGTGGCTCATATAATTGGCGATCGGGCCGCCGCCGAAGGTCAACCCGCCGAACACCGTAGCGGGGCGGTCGACCGGCCAGCCGAGCGTGCGGCGTGCCATCTTCGGCACGCAGGGGAAGCAGCTGTAGAGTTCGACGAAATCGAAATCCTGCGCGGTCATGCCATTGAGCGCCAGCGTGCGGTTGATCGAGGTTTCCATGCTGACGCTGCCGGTATAGCGGTCGCGGCGGAGGATGCTCGGCGGCTCCTTCGCGGCGGCGCCCATACCCACGTAAATCAGCCGGTCTTCGGATATGCCGCGCCGCCGCGCTTCGGCCAGGCTGGCGACGAGGAAGCCCGCGCCCTGATTGACCGACGAATTGGCGACCATCAGCTTGGAGTAGGGAAAGGCGATCGGCCGGTTGCGCTCGTCGACGCGCAGGATGTCGGCAGGCGTTGCGGGCTTGCGGATCCAGGCGCCTTCGTTTGCCGCCGCAACCTCCGAAAAGCGCGACCAGATTTCGGCGCTTTCATCCTGTGCTTCGGCAAGGCTCTGGCTCCAGGCGGCGCGCGTCGCATTTTCATACAGCGGATAGACGTCGACCGGCGCGGCGAGGCCGTGCTTTTGCGCATAATCGGGCTCGCGCCGCGTCGCGACCTTGCGGATCGCGTTATAGCTCTTGTCCTCGCCGCTCGCGGCCTTGGCGGCGCGGCCGGCGGCGGTGCGCAGCGCTTCGGCGCCGACGATGGCCGCGAGCTTCACCTCGCCTGCGCCGATGCGGTTCGCCGCTTCGTTGAGCAGGCGTACCGGCGTGTCGCCGTGCGGCGCCGCCGACTGGTAATTGATCGCCGGGCTGGCGCCGATGGCGGCGGCCAGCGGTTCGGGTAGCTTGCCAAGGCTATGAAAGCTGATCTGGTCGACGATCGCGAGGCTGTCGATCTCGGCGAGCGGCACGCCGGCGTCTTCGGCGGCGACCCGCAGCGCCGCGACCATCAGCCCGAGCGAGTCGAGCCCTTCGTCGGGGTCGGCGGGGCGGTCGTTGATCTGGCCGACGCCGATGATGACGGGAACGCGCTCGGGATCGGTCATGGTCATGTCAGCGCGCTTTCCATTCGGGCTTGCGCTTTTCGGCAAAGGCGCGCGGGCCTTCGCGCGCGTCTTCGCTGCGCATCAAGGCGCTGCGTTCCAGGGTATTATGCTCCCAATACGGCGCGTCGGCGGCTATGCGGCCGTCCTGAATGCCAAGTGCGACGCGCTTCGATGCCTGCACCGACAGCGGCGCGTTGGCGGCAATCTTGTCGGCGAGCGCAAGCGCGGTCGGCATCAGCTCGGCGAGCGGGACGACATGGTTGACGAGGCCGAATTGCGCCGCGCGGGCGGCGGGGATCGGGTCGCCGGTCAGCATATGCTCCATCGCCAGCTTGCGCGGCATCTGCTGCGCAAGGCGGAAGGCACCGCCCGCAGCGGCGAACAGCCCGACCTTGACTTCGGGCAGGCCGAATTGGGCATGCTCGGCAGCGACGATGATGTCGCTCATCAGCGCGATCTCGCAGCCGCCGCCGAAAGCGAAGCCGTTGACCGCGGCGATGATCGGCTTCGAGATCGGGTGCGACACCATGCCCGCGAAGCCCCATGCAAGCTGATCGGGGTCCGACGGCGCGAGGTTCTCGCCGCGCGACAGGGCGACGAGGTCGGCGCCGGCGCAAAAGCTCTTGTCGCCCGCGCCGGTGATGACGACGGCGCGGATTTCGGGATCGTTCTCGGCGGTTTCGAGCGCGGTGCCGATGCCGACATGGACCGCGGCGTTGACCGCGTTGCGCGCCTCGGGGCGGTTGATCGTGACGATCAGTACATGGCCGCGGCGTTCGGTAAGAATGGTGGTGTCGGTCATCGCGAATCTCTCCCTTTCGGACAAGTATCGCGGGAGGTTGACGTTTACGTCAACTGGAAAGCTGAGCCAAATAACGGTGTGCTCCCGCGAAGGCGGGAGCCCCATCTCCGGAAGGTGCCATTTTGAGCCGACGGGAGATGGATCCCCGCCTTCGCGGGGACACACGACTGTTTTGGGTTTTGTAGGGGTCAGATCGACTGCCCGGTCTTGGCCCAGTCGGCCAGGAAGCCTTCGATGCCCTTTTCGGTCAGGACATGCTTGAACAATCCCTTGATGACCGACGGCGGCGCAGTCATCACATCGGCGCCGATCTTGGCGGCTTCGAGGACATGGATGCCGTGGCGCACGCTCGCGACCAGGATTTCGGTCTCGAAGGCATAATTGTCGTAGATCAGCCGGATGTCGGCGATCAACTGCATGCCGTCGAAACCATTGTCGTCGTGGCGGCCGACGAACGGCGAAACGAAGGTCGCGCCGGCCTTTGCCGCGAGCAGCGCCTGCGTCGCCGAGAAGCAGAGCGTGACGTTGACCATCGTGCCGTCGCCGGTCAGCGCCTTGCAGGTCTTGAGCCCGTCGATCGTCAGCGGCACCTTGATGCAGACATTGTCGGCGATCTTGCGGAGGATTTCGGCCTCCTTCATCATCGTTTCATGGTCGAGCGCGACGACTTCCGCCGAAACCGGGCCATCGACGAGTGCGCAGATTTCCTTCGTCACTTCCTTGAAGTCGCGGCCCGACTTGGCGATCAGCGACGGGTTGGTGGTGACGCCATCGAGCAGCCCCGTTGCGGCCAGTTCCTTGATGTCGGCGATTTCGGCGGTGTCGGCGAAGAATTTCATGGCGCGGAGCTTTCCTGTACGAAGGTGATTCGGGTTTGAAGCTGCCGTAAAGCGGTTTGATCGTCATTGCGAGCGAAGCGGAGCAATCTCCAGCCATCGGCCTTGCGCAATATCGAGAGCGGGAGATTGCCGCGTCGCTACGTTCCTCGCAATGACGGAGAGGAAAGCGCTGGCGTTCCATCTTTGTTCCGATTATGCGAACCGCATGGCCAAAGCGAAGCGTCAATATGTCTGCCAGAATTGCGGGTCGGTCTCGTACCGGTGGCAGGGGCAATGCGCCGATTGCGGCGAGTGGAATACCCTGGTCGAAGAGGCGAGCGAAACCGTCTTTTCGGCCAAGCACGACCTGTCGAAAGGCGGCCGTTCGCTGGCGCTCGAGACGCTGAGCGAGCATAGCCCGATGCCGGAGCGGATGCTGTGCGGCATCGCCGAATTCGACCGGGCGCTCGGCGGCGGCTTCGTCGCCGGATCGGCGACGCTGATCGGCGGCGATCCGGGGATCGGCAAGTCGACCTTGTTGTTGCAGGCGGCCGGGCGGCTCGCGAAGGCGGGCAAGTCGGTCGTCTATATCAGCGGCGAGGAAGCGGCGGGTCAGGTGCGGCTGCGCGCGCAGCGGCTGGGGCTCGGCGATGCGCCGGTCGCGCTGGCGAGCGCGACGTCGGTGCGCGACATATTGGCGACGCTCGACAGCCGCGACGCCGATTTCGTCGTCATCGATTCGATCCAGACGATGCACAGCGACCTCATCGACAGCGCGCCGGGAACGGTGAGCCAGGTCCGCGCGAGCGCGCAGGAACTGATCCGCTATGCCAAGGATGGCGGCGCGGCGATCGTCCTCGTCGGGCATGTCACCAAGGATGGCACGATCGCAGGTCCGCGCGTTCTCGAACATATGGTCGATACGGTGCTGGCGTTCGAGGGCGAGCGCAGCCACCAGTATCGTATCCTGCGCGCGGTGAAGAACCGCTTTGGCGGGACCGACGAAATCGGCGTCTTCGCGATGGGCGAGGAGGGGCTGGGCGAGGTCAGCAACCCGTCGAGCCTGTTCCTGACCGACCGTAGCCGCGACGTGCCGGGATCGGTCGTCTTCCCCGCGCTGGAGGGGACGCGCCCGGTGCTGGTGGAGGTGCAGGCGCTGACCGTGCGGCTGGCGAGCGGCGCGACGCCGCGGCGCGCCGTCGTCGGCTGGGACAGCGGGCGCCTTGCTATGGTGCTTGCGGTGCTCGAAGCGCGCTGCGGGCTCCAGATGGGCGGCGCCGAGGTCTATCTCAACATAGCGGGCGGCTATCGTCTGACCGATCCCGCCGCCGATCTGGCGGTCGCTGCGGCGCTGATTTCGGCGTTCAGCGAGCGACCGGTTCCTGCCGATGCGATCGTCTTCGGCGAATTGTCGCTGTCGGGCGAAATTCGCCCTGTCGCGCACGACGCGCTGCGCCTGCGCGAAGCCGCGAAGCTCGGTTTTTCAAAGGGCTGGGGCCCGAAGGGGATGAAGGCTGTGAACGGCATCGGCGTTACCGGCTTCACGCGGCTCGGCGAACTCGTTGACCTGATGCTCGGGCGCGACTAGCGACCGGCAGATGGGAAGTTTGACGGCTCTGGATATCATCGTGCTGACGCTGGTCGGTGGCGGCGCAGTGCTCGGTTTTTCGCGCGGGCTGGTGCAGGAGGTGACGACGCTGCTCGCCTGGGTACTGGCGATCGCGGCGGTGCGCTTCTTTCATCCGGCGGTGACCGAGTTCGTGTCGCGTTGGGTCGGGACGGCGGGTGGCGCGGCGATGCTCGCCTTCGTTCTTCTCTTCGGTATCGTCTTCGGCCTCGCCAAGTGGGGTTCGCGGGCGATGGGGCAGCGCAGCCGCGCCTCGATCGTCGGCGGTATCGACCGTGGGCTCGGCGCGGGTTTCGGGGCGGTGAAGGGTCTGTTGATCGCCGCGATCGGCTTCATGCTCGTCACGCTTTTCTATGACATCGGCTATGGCAATACGCAGCGTCCCGAATGGATGGAGCAGAGCCGCACCTATCCCGCACTCAACGCGACGAGCGCTGCGCTGAGCAAGGTGATCGCCGAGCGGCGGGCCGAAGCGCGCGCCGCCGAAAGCGCGACCGCGAAGCAGGACGCGCCCGACGCGGCCGCGAAATGAGCGCGCCGCTGTATAACCGCGACATATTGGCGCTGGCAGTCGCCAATGCCGATTACCCGCCGTTGCCCGAGGCGCGGCATCATATCTCGGCGCGCGCGCCGCTGTGCGGCAGCGCGATCATCCTCGACCTCGACGCTGACGAGAGCGGACGCGTGACGAAGGTCGGCCTGCACGTCGAAGCCTGCGCGCTGGGGCAGGCGTCGGCGGCGCTCGTCGCACGCCACGCGCCCGGCCGCGCGCTCGAGGATATTCGCGCCGCGCGCGACGCAATCGCCGCCTGGTTCGCGGGCGAGGGCGCGATGCCCGACTGGCCCGGCTTCGATCTGCTCGCGCCGGCGCGCGACTATCCGGCGCGGCAGGGCGCTATACTGCTGCCCTTCGACGCCGCCATCGCCGCGCTTGAGGATGACGAGGTGACGGCATGACTTTTCTCCTCGCGGCAACGGCGCCCGCCGTCACCGAGGTGGCGGCGCGCACCCCGACCGATACGCTGTTGTTCGAAGGCGCGGTGCTGCTGGGCGTTGCGACGTTGTTCGTGTTGATATTCCGCCGTTTGGGGCTCGGCGCGGTGCTTGGCTATCTGATCGCCGGCGCGCTCGTCGGGCCGCACGGTCTGGGTCTCGTCGGCGGCGGCGAGTCGAAGCTGCAGATCGCCGAGATCGGCATCGCCTTCCTCTTGTTCCTCGTCGGCCTCGAACTGCATCCACGGCGGCTTTGGCAACTGCGCCGCGCCATTTTCGGGCTCGGGCTGGCGCAGGTTGTCGTCACCGGGCTGATCCTGACCGGGCTGATCTTCGTGACGCTGGGCTTCAGCCCCGCGGCGGCGCTCGCGCTTGGCCTGCCGCTCGCGCTGTCGTCGACGGCGCAGGTGCTGCCGAGCCTCAAAAGCTCAGGCCGGATCAACTCGCCCTTCGGCGAGAAGGCCTTTTCGATCCTGCTCTTTCAGGATCTGGCGATCGTGCCAATGATCACGATCATCGCCGCGCTGTCGCGGGCGCCGGCCGACCCATCTGCGCCGCCGGGCACGCTGTTGGCGCTCTATACGCTGCTCGCCATCGCGGGGCTGGTCCTCGCCGGCCGGTTCGTCGTCAATCCGCTGCTGCGCCTCGTCGCGCGCTATGGCGAGCGCGAGCTGTTCGTCGTCGTCGGCCTGCTCGTCGTGCTGGCGAGTTCGGCGCTGATGCACAGCCTGCATGTTTCGACCGCGCTGGGTGCTTTCGTCGCGGGCGTGATGCTCGCCGATTCGCCATATCGCCACGAGATAGAGGCCGATGTCGAACCCTTCCGCCTGATCCTGCTCGGCCTGTTCTTCCTGGCCGTTGGCATGGTGCTGGACGTCAACGTGATCCTCGCCGATCCGCTGCGCGTCCTGCTGCTCGCGGCGGGTCTGGTCGCGGTTAAGGTGGCGGTGCTGACGCTGCTCGTGCGCGCGTTCGGCAAATCGTGGAAAACCGCGCTCGGCCTCGCGCTGTTGCTCAGCCAGGGCGGTGAATTCGGCTTCCTGCTCTTTACCCAAGCCGCCGATGCGCTGCTCATCGCGCCCGAGGCGGCGAGCCTGTTCAGCGCGGTGGTGACGCTGTCGATGGTATCGACGCCTTTCCTGATGCTGTTCGCCCGCAACCTCGAATTCTCGCCCGATCGCGATGGCGACGAACTCGAAGGACCCGACGATGCGCCGCGCGGCTCGGCGCTCGTCATCGGCTATGGCCGCTTCGGCCAGATCGTGGCGCAGATGCTCCACGCGGTCGATTGTTCGGTCACGCTGATCGACAAGAAGCCGAGCCAGATCGAATTGTCCGGCCGGTTCGACACCAAGGTCTATTTCGGTGACGGGCTGCGGCTCGACCTGCTCCGCCGCGCGGGCGCGGAGGAGGCGCGGGTCATCATCTATTGCATCGACGACGCCACGGTTGATGCCGAAGTATTGCGTCCGATCGTGGAAGCCTTCCCGCAGGCCAAGATACTGACGCGCGTTTTCGACCGGCGCCAGTTGATGGCGATCGAGGGTGCGGGAACTGCAGGCGCGGTCCGCGAGGTGTTCGAAAGCTCGATCGCATTGGGGCTCATGGCGCTCGAAAAGCTCGACGTCGATCCGCGCCAGATGGAAGATGTCGAGGCGGCGCTGCGCCAGCTCGACGCGACGCGCCTCGCCGCGCAGATGGACGAAGGCGACCTCGCGGCGGGTAAGGATCACCGTTTCAAGCCCGGCGGTGGCCGCGAGTCGGCAAGCGTGCTGGAAAAATTGCGTCAGCGGCGTCAGGCGGCAAAGGCCGCCGCGCGTGACGAGGAAGCGATGCAGGCGGCCGACCCAGGGTCGGCGTGACGCGTCCGCGGGCAGCGGCGTCTGGCGCCTAAGCCGCCTGCCCGTCGAGAAATTGCGCCACGCTGTCGAGCCCATATTCGTCGGTGACGAAGCTCCGGCCGATGCCGCGCGTCAGGATCAGCGGCAGTTTGCCGCCGCGCACCTTCTTGTCGTGCGCCATATGCGCCGCAAGCGCCGCGCCGCCGGTATTGATGCCCGCGCTGGCCAGACTGTGCGGCAGGTCGACGCTCGCCAGATGCGCGCGCACCCGTTCGGCATCGGCGGCGGAGGACAGGCCCTTCGCCGCCGAAAAACGATGTGCGAGGACCATGCCCGCCGCAACCGCTTCACCGTGCAGCAGCCGCGCTGAATAGCCCGTTTCGGCCTCAAGCGCGTGGCCGAAGCTGTGGCCCAGATTGAGCAGCGCGCGGATATCCTGCGTCTCGCGTTCGTCGGCGGCGACGATCCGGGCCTTCGCCGCGACGCTGTGCGCGATGGCATAAGCGCGCGCGGCGGTATCGCCGGCCAGCAGCGCGGCGCCGTTCGCCTCGCACCACGCAAAGAAGTCCGCGTCGTCGATCAGGCCATATTTGACGACTTCGGCATAGCCCGCACCGAGTTCGCGGCGGGGGAGGGTGCTCAGCGTCGTGGGGTCGATCACGACCAGCGCCGGCTGATGAAAGGCGCCGATCAGATTCTTGCCTGCAGGGACGTTGATCGCGGTCTTGCCGCCGACGCTGCTGTCGACCTGCGCAAGCAATGTCGTCGGCACCTGGATGAAGGCGCAGCCGCGCTTGACGATGCTGCACGCAAAGCCGACGAGATCGCCGATGACGCCGCCGCCGAGTGCGATCACATGATCGCTGCGTTCGACGCCTTCGCCGATCAGCCATTCGGTCAGCCGCGCCAGTCCCTCCCAGCTTTTCGTTGCTTCGCCTGCGGGCAGGACGAGCGAGGAAAAGGAAATGCCCTCTGCACCCAGCGCGGCACCGACCTTGGCCAGATACGCATCGGCGACATGGGTATCGGTGACGATCATCGTGCGCGGACGCTTCAGCAGCGGGGCGACATGCGCGCCCAATTCGTCGAGCAGCCCCTCGCCGATCAGGATCGGATAGCTGCGAGCGCCGAGTTCGACGGTCAGTCTGGTCATTGCGGCTTCCATTGCGACAGCGCCTCCAGGATCGCGCGCACCGTATGTTCGTGCGGATTGCTTGCCGAGCTGACGCGGATATGCGCCTCGGCATAAACAGGATTGCGGACCGCGGCGAGTTCGCGCAGCACCTCACCGGGGTCGCGGTTCTTGAGCAGCGGGCGATGGCTTCGGCGCCCGACGCGCTCGACCAGGGTCGCGACGTCGGCATCGAGCCAGATGCACAGGCTTTTGCCCAGGATCAGCGCGCGCGTTTCGTCGTTCATGAAGGCGCCGCCGCCTGTCGCGAGCACCAGCGGCCGACCGGCGAGCAGGCGCGCGATCACGCGGCGTTCGCCGTCGCGGAAATGCGCTTCGCCGAAGCGCGCGAAAATGTCGGATATCGTCATGCCGGCGGCGCGTTCGATCTCGTCGTCGGCGTCGGCGAAGCGCATTCCGAGGCGCTGCGCCAGGCGGCGGCCGATCGTCGATTTGCCCGATCCCATTAACCCGACGAGCACGATCGGCCGCGCGCGAATTGCGGGCGCGATGTCCGGGGCCGGGCTTTTCGGGTTTCGCGACATGGTGCGCGCGGCTATACCGCAGGAACCGCGCGGAACAATGATTTTGCTGCGCCGCGCAAATTTGGGTCGAGCCGGCACGGGTGGCACAGGATATTGCGCGCAACGCAAGGATCGGGAAAAGGGTGCTGGGTCGCCGGGATTTTCGCCCTGGCGCTGCTGCTGGCGTTCGGACTGTTCCGCTATTGGCTGGGACGACCGATCGAGGGGAAGATGATTGAGGTGGACGTGACCGACAAGATTGCCGAAAGCGCGGCACAATGACAAAGAAAATGCTCGCGCTGACCCTGGGATTGTCGGGAACCGCACTCGCGGCTGCGCTCGTGCTTCCGGCGGTCGCGCAGGAATCGCTCTTGCCCGAAGGCTTTGGCAAGCCCGCCGACACGCCCGCACCGCGCCCGGCGCCGACGCCATCGCCGACTCCGGCGCCCTCGTCGACCGCAGCGCCGAAGGGCGGACCCGCTGGTGCGACCACCCTTGCGCCGCCGACCGTCGCGACGCTCGACGGCGGCGACACCGACGCGGGCGATGAGGCCAGCGATGGCGAGGAAGGCACGTCGGCCCAGCTCAAATACGACCTGCCGCCCGGCGCGCGCCGGCTGTTGACGCGGGTCGGGCCGCTGACACCCGAAGCCGGCGGGATGGCGCCCGATGCCTTCGGGGTGCGCGGCCAATATGCGGCGGCGATCATGCGCAGCATGCGCGGTCAGGTCGCATCGCGCTGGGGCCAGATATTGCTGCGCCGCGCGCTCGCGTCGGCGATCGACACGCCCGATACGATCAACGGCGCCGACCTTGCCGCCGACCGCGCGGGGCTGCTTTTGCGGCTCGGCGAATCGACCACCGCGCGGATGATCGTGCAGTCGGTCGATTATGACCGCGCGACCCCGCGGCTCGTCGCGACCGCCCAGCAGACCTATCTGGCGAATGCCGATCCGTCGGGGCTTTGTCCTTATGTCCCCACGGGGCTTGCCCATGGCGACGAACAAAGCTGGCGGCTCGCCGCGGCGATGTGCGCCGGGATGTCGGGCGAGGCCGGACCCGCGGGCTGGGCGATCGGCCGGGTACGGTCAAGCGGCAAGATCAGCAATTTCGACATTCTGCTCGCCGAACGTGTGCTCGGCGCAACGGGCGCCGGCCGCCGTTCGACAACGATCGAGTGGGACAAGGTCGGGCGCCTGACGAGCTGGCGCTTCGGTCTGGCGACCGCGACGGGAATCGACATTCCGGCACCGCTGCGCGCCACGGAGGCCGGTTCGATCCGAAGCTGGACGGTGCTCGCGCCGATGACGCCGATGGGCGACCGCATCGCTGCCGCTCCCTATGCCGCATCGCGCGGCGTGCTATCGAGCGAAGCCTATGTCTCGCTGCTCAGCGCCGCGTCGAGCGAGGAGGAGCCCCCCGAAGCGCTCGCGGCGCAGGCCGATCTGCTGCGCAGCGCGTTCAGCGGCGCCAATGCCGCCGATCGCTATACCGCGATGGCGGAATATTGGTCCGCGGGCACCGGTGCGACGGCGCGCTATGCCGCGCTTGTCGCAACCGCGCGAGCCGCCGCCGCGCTGCCCACCGGCGCTGATGTCGGCGCCGATCCGTGGCAGTTGCTGGGATCGATGCTGACCGCGGGATATGACAATCGCGCGATCCAATGGGTGTCGAAACTGTCGGTCGGCGGCCACGGCTGGGGCATCATGGCGGTCGGGTCGCCGCGTCCGCTAACCGGTGTAAGCGCCGGGTCGATTGGCAGCTTCGCCAGCGACGACGACAGCGCCGAAACCTTGCGGTCGAAATTCCTGCTCGCGGGTCTCGCGGGCCTCGGCCGCATCGACGCCGGGCAGGCGTCATCGGCGGCCAGCGACCTGGGGGTCGATCTGGGCAAGCAGACGCGATGGACGCGCGCAATTTCCGAAGCCGCCCAGCGGCGCGAACCCGGCATGGTCGCGCTGCTTGCCGCGGCCGGGATGCAGGGCGAATGGGACAAGATACCGCCCTATCACCTCTATCATATCGTCCGGGCGCTGCACGACGTCGGGCTCGACGCCGAAGCCCGGATGATCGCGGCCGAAGCGCTGGTGCGTGTCTAACGCGCGCCTGATCGACCGCTTTCTGGAGATGATGTCCGCCGAACGGGGGGCATCGCGCAACACCATCCTCGCTTATCGCCGCGACCTTGAACAGGCGGCCGAACTGGTGCGCGGTTCGCTCGGCGACGCCGACGCCGCCGCGCTGCGCGCATTGATGGCCGCATATCGGACGCTGGCGGCTAGCAGCGCGGCACGCAAACTGTCGGCGCTGCGGCAGTTCTTCGCGTTTCTGGAGGATGAGGGCGAGCGCACCGACAATCCGGCGCTCGACATCGCGCGTCCCGCCACGCGCCGTCCGCTGCCGCGTATTCTGTCGCACGATGATGTCGACCGGCTGTTCGCGCAGGCTAGCGAGGAGGCAGCGGGGGAGGCAGCGCCCGCGAACGCCATGCGCATGCTGCTGCTGCTCGAACTGCTCTACGGCTCCGGACTGCGCGCGAGCGAGCTGGTGTCGCTGCCGCGCCGTGCGGTTGCGGGCGAGCGGCAATTTCTGATCGTGCGCGGCAAGGGTGACAAGGAACGGCTGGTGCCGCTGTCCGACCGGGCGCGCGAAGCGCTCGATCGCTGGCTACCGCTGCTCGCCGATGGAACACCCTGGCTGTTCCCGTCGGGCAAGGCGCATGTGTCGCGCGTACGGCTGTTCCAGATGCTGCGCGAACTGGCGGCGCGCGCCGGGGTCGATCCCGCGGGGGTCAGCCCGCACGTCCTGCGCCACGCCTTTGCCACCCATCTGCTGGAGGGCGGGGCCGACCTGCGCGCGTTGCAGATGATGCTGGGTCATGCCGATATCGCGACGACCGAAATTTACACCCATGTCGATAGCCGGCGGCTGGTCGAGCTGGTCAACCGGCGCCATCCGCTGGCGCAGATGCGGGCCGTTGACGTTGCGGCGCCTTCGGCCTAGCGCTCCCCTATGACAGCCTTTCTCGATTTCGAAAAACAGGTCGCCGCGCTCGATCGCCAGATTGCCGAATTGCGTGAAATGGGGGACGATCCGTCGCTCAATATCGACGGCGATATTGCCCGGCTGGAGGACAAGTCCTCGAAGATGCTGCGCGATATCTATGCCAAGCTGACGCCCTGGCAAAAGACGCAGGTCGCGCGTCACCCCGACCGGCCGCATTTCAAACATTATGTCGCGGGCCTGTTCGACGACTGGATGCCGCTCGCCGGCGATCGCAATTTCGGCGACGATCAAGCGATCCTGGGCGGGCTCGCCCGCTTTCGCGGTCGGCGCGTGATGGTGATCGGGCACGAGAAGGGCGACGACATTCCGTCGCGCATGAAGCATAATTTCGGCATGGCGAAGCCCGAAGGCTATCGCAAGGCGATCCGCCTGATGCAGCTTGCCGATCGTTTCGGTTTGCCGGTGGTGACGCTGGTCGACACGTCGGGGGCCTTTCCCGGCATCCAGGCCGAAGAGCGCGGCCAGGCGGAAGCGATCGCGCGGTCGACCGAACAATGCCTTGCGCTCGGCGTTCCGATGGTTGCAGCGATCGTCGGCGAGGGCGGCTCGGGCGGCGCCATAGCGCTTGCGGCCGCCAACCGCGTGTTGATGTTCGAACATGCCGTCTATTCGGTGATCTCGCCCGAAGGCTGCGCGTCGATCCTGTGGCGCACCGCCGACAAGGCGCCCGATGCGGCAACCGCGATGAAGATGTCGGCGCAGGATCTGCTCGGGTTGAAGGTCATCGATCGTATCGTGACAGAGCCCGTCGGCGGCGCGCACCGGGCGCCCGAAGTGGCGATCCAGTCGCTCGGCGATGCGCTTGCGCAGGAACTCGACGGCTTGCAGGGCCAGTCGCGTGAGCGGCTGCGCACCGACCGCGAAGACAAGTTCCTTGCGATGGGGCGCGCCTGAAGGGAACCGCCCGCGCCTGCTTCGCGTTCGACTCCCGACCGGCGGGCGTCCCATGACCGCTTGCCTTGATCCCGCGACGGGATAAGCCGGCGAGAACGGACCAAAGGGAGGCAAATTAATGACGAAACGGATCACGGCGCGGCTGGCGATGCTGCTGGCCGCAACGGCGCTGGTCGGTGGCGGGGTGGCCGAAGCACAGCTCAAGGCGATTCGCACTGCGGCCAGCATTTCGCCCGCCGAGCGCAAGCAGGGCGATGAGGCGCATCCGCAACTGCTCGCCGAATTCGGCGGTGCCTATGCCGGGCCGCAGGCCGCCTATGTGAACCGCATCGGTCAGAATATCGCCGTGCAGTCGGGCCTGTCGCGCAGCCCGAGCGACTTCACCGTGACGCTGCTCAATTCGCCGGTGAACAACGCCTTCGCGATCCCCGGCGGCTATGTTTACGTCACCCGCCAGCTGATGGCGCTGATGAACGACGAGGCCGAACTCGCCGGCGTGCTCGGCCACGAAGTCGGTCATGTCGCCGCGCAGCATAGCAAGAAGCGCCAGTCGGCGGCGACGCGCAACACCATCCTCGGCGTCCTCGCGTCGGTGCTCGGCGGCGCGATCGGCGACAATGGCGGGCTGCTCGGCGGGCTCGGCGGCCTGTTGCAGAATAATGCTATGCAGTGGGCGCAATTTGCGACGCTTGGCTTTTCGCGCTCGCAGGAACTCGAGGCCGATCAACTCGGCGTCCAATATCTGAAGCGCGCCGGCTATGATCCGATGGCGCTGTCGACGATGCTGGCGAGCCTTGCGAACCAGACCAACCTCGAGGCGCGACTGTCGGGCGGCAACGCGCGATCATTGCCCGAATGGGCGAGCACCCATCCCGATCCGGCGTCGCGCGTGCGCAATGCGCAGACGCTCGCTTCGCGGGTCGGCACCGGCGGCGTGCGCAACGCCGACGCTTTCCTCGCGTCGGTTGATGGCGTGCTCTATGGCGATGATCCGGCGCAGGGCGTAGTCGAGGGCAGGGATTTTCTGCATCCCGACCTGCGTCTACGCTTCACGGTCCCGAACGGCTTTGCAATGCAGAACGGCACCAGCGCGGTGTCGATCAGCGGCAATGGCGGGCAGGCGCAATTTTCGACCGCGGCGTATAGCGGCGACATGACCGCCTATATTGCCAATGTGTTCAAGGCGGCGGCGGGCGACGCAAAAATCACGCCCGGCACCGTTCAGCGCACGACGGTCAACGGCATCCCCGCCTATTTTTCGTCAGCGCGCGCGAACAGCCAGTCGGGACAGGTCGATGTGACCGTCTTTGCCTATGAATTTGCGCCCAACAGCGCCTTTCACTTCGTGACTCTGGCCAAGGCGGGCGGATCGGGCGTCTTCGATCCGATGTTCGGTAGCGTCCGGCGGTTGAGCGCAAGCGAGGCCGCCGCGATCCGGCCGCGACGCGTCGATGTGGTGATGGTGAAGAGCGGCGACAGCGTCGCGGCGCTGGCGAAGCGCATGGCCTACAACAATTATCAATCGGAGCGGTTCCAGGTGCTCAACCGTCTGTCGGCCACGAGCCGGCTCGCTCCGGGGCAAAAGGTAAAGCTGGTCGTCTACGCCAATCGCTGACGATCCGACGCAAAAAAGGGCGGTGGCATGGCCACCGCCCTTTCCTGTTTGATCTCCATCGCCGAAGCGGTGGATGTCGGCTAGATTAGCTGCCGGCTTTCTTCAGGCCGCTGTCGACCTTTTCGAACGTGTTGCTGACGCTCGTGCCGACGTTGCCCATCACGGTGATGCCCGCGACGGCGATGAGAGCGGCGATCAGGCCGTATTCGATGGCGGTCGCAGCCTTGGTGTTGCGAACGAGCTTCTTGAAGAATTTCATGTCTGGTCTCCTGACAAGTCACTTACCCTGTTGACGGTCTGGTCGTGGTCAACGAGGCAAGATTAGGATCAATTGGTTTTGAATTTCTTAATGCCGATGCGCCCAATTTCTGTTTCGGGAGTCCCGTTTCAGCACATCAGGTGCCGTCCATCGCGGCGACGGATTTTTCCGACACGTTGGTCCACATCGCATTCGCCGATTTCCCGACGGAAGTGATGGCGACGATCGCGCCCAGAAAGATCAGCGCAAGGATGAGGCCATATTCTACGGCTGTGGCGGCCCTGGTCGACCGCAGCAGCCCATGAAACTTGTTCATTGTTCCGCCCCTGACTGAAGTTATAGTTCCCGAGGATCGGGAAAGTGTCACAGGAAGGTTAACAATTTGGCCGCATCGCAGGGCGGAAATACCGCGTCCGACAGCCTCGTGGTGGTCGCCGCGGCGCTGGTGGATCGGGACGGACGCTTGCTGGTTCAGCAGCGTCCCGAAGGCACGTCGATGGCGGGACTGTGGGAGTTTCCAGGCGGCAAGCGCGAGGTCGGCGAAACCCCCGAGCAGGCGCTTGTACGCGAACTGGCGGAGGAATTGGCGATCGACGTCGATCATAGCTGCCTCGCGCCCGCTTGCTTTGCGAGCGACATGCTCGGCGATCGGCATCTCCTGCTGCTGCTCTATGTCTGCCGCAAATGGCGCGGTACCCCGGTGGCGCAGCATGCGACCGCGCTGCGCTGGGTGCGGCCGGTCGAGCTTTACGCGCTCGATATGCCGCCCGCCGACAAGCCGCTTATCGGCCTCCTCGAAGCGCTGATCTAGCGGCTGTAGGAGCGGCCGGGCGCCGGTGGTTCGCCGTTCGCCGGTTCGTCCCATGCGACGAAGGCGATATCGTCGATCCGCACCGGCTTTCCGTCGACTTGCAGCAGCGGACGCAGGGGCAGTTCTTCGTCGCCCGCCGCCAGCTCGACGTCGAAGCGGAAATCGGTCCATGCGCCGCCGGTCAGCGCGGCCGTGCCGATCGGCTGCCGCGGTGCGCCTTCGATCGCCTTGGTCATGCCGCTGCCCTTCGGCTGCAACTGGACGAAAGCCGCTAGCGTCGCGGCGCTATCGCTGCGCGCGCGGCCGACCAGCGTGTAGCGGCGCGCGTTCCCGTTGCGGAAGAATGTCGTCGGCGCAACGGTGGCGGATGACTCCGCCGCGTCGGGACGCAGCGCGAGCGCGTGCCCGCCGCCAAAGCCGCCGGCGACGAAATCGATGCTGCCGTTCTCGCTTGCCCAGCTCCGGTCGGTCGCATCCTCGTACCGCGCCGCTTCGAAATCGCCGCGCAGGATCAGATCGCGGCCGGTCATCGCGCCGGTGGCGGCGGCGCATGGGGCGGCCGGGTCGAGCGCATAGCGGTAGGCGTTGACCCCGGAAATCGACGTCGCGGCGCATTCGCGTTGTGGTGCCGGCTGCTGCTGCGGGGTGATTACACCATGTCCGCCGGACAGGGTGATCTGTGTGCCGCGCTCTGCCGACAGGTCGACGATGCGATGAAGGGCTGCTTGCCGGATCGCGCCGGTCGCGGGAACGGGGCGATAGTCGAGGAGCTGGATCGGCAGAATTTCGGCGCGGAACAATGTGGTGCCGTCCATCCAGACTTTCAGCGCATAGGTCGCCTGCGTTTCGGGAAAATATTGGTCGAAGACGAAATTGCCAAGCGAATAGGCGATCAGCCGCCCTTTATAGAGTTCGAGCCCGTGCGACACATGCGGGTGATGCGACACGACCAGCACCGCGCCCTTGTCGATCGCCAGCTTCATCCGCCGCTCGCTGATGTCGGTGGGGCGGTCGCTATATTCGCTGCTGCCGTGGTACTGGACGATGGGCATGCGCCCGGCTGCGACTTCGCGGGTGACGGCGGTCTCGATATTCTCGTCGCTGCCGAAGGCGGCCCCGCCCTTGGCGCTTTCGGCGACCTGATTGGGTTCGACGCGTCCCTTCCAGCCGACGAAACCGAGCAATGCATAGGGCTGCTCACCGACATTGATGCGGGCGGCCTTCAACGCTTCCGCTTCGTTTCGGCCAGCACCCGACCAGGGGAGTTTCGCCTTGTCGAGCGCCGCCAGTGTCGAGGCGAGACCCGGTTCCACATAGTCGTAGACATGATTGTTGCCGAGCGTGACATAATCGATCCCGGCATCGGCGAGTACCTGCGCCGCATCGCGGTGGGTGTAGAAGACCACCGTCTTGTCGGGTGCGTCGCCGAGATCCTCGGCCGCGAGCACCGTCTCGAGATTGACCGAGGCGAGGTCGGCGCCCGCGAAATAAGGACGCATCGGCGCGAGCAATCGCGCCATGTCGGCGGCGCGGGTCGCCGGATGGATCAATGTGCGTTCGCCCCAGATCGGCTTTTCATAGCGGCGCGCCATCATGACATCGCCGCCGAAGAAGAATTCGACGCGGCCCGGCGCGCGCGCCACGACTTCGAGCTGCGGCAGCACGCGCTTGCCGTCCTTCGTGCCCAGTTCGGCGGCGGCGAAGGCGAAATCGGCGTCGAAGATCGCCGGGCCGCGCAGGCTGATCCGGTAATCGGCGGCGTCGGGCAGCGATGCCGTGAGGCTGCCATCGCGCGCAATCGGCACCGGCTGGCCATTGATGCGCGCTTCTATCGCCTGGACATCGACCGTGCCCCCGACGACCGTGACCGTTCCGTCGATGCCGCGGATCGACGCGGGCGCTTGGGCGGCTGCGGTGAGAGGTGCTGCGAGCGGCACGCCCGCGGCGAGCGCGGCGGCGGCGCCCAAATGTCCCCAGAAACGCATCGATCGCGCCATCACAAATCCTTATTTGGCGAAGAGTTGGTCGAGATCGGCAAAGGTCTTGAACTCGAGGGCATTGCCCGCCGGATCATGGAAGAACATCGTCGACTGTTCGCCCGGCTGGCCGGGAAAGCGCGTGTGCGGTTCGATGACGAAGCAGACGCCCTGGTCCCGGAGCCGCGCCGCGAGCGCGCGCCATTCGTCGGGCGGCAGGACGACGCCGAAATGCGGGACCGGCACATCATGGCCGTCGACCGGATTATGGCCCGCCACCGCATCGCGCCGCGCGACGCGGTGCGCGACGATCTGGTGCCCATAGAGGTTGAAGTCGATCCACTCGCTGTCGCTGCGCCCCTCGGGGCAACCGAGGACGGTGCCATAGAAATGCCGCGCCGCGTCGAGATCGTCGACGGGAAAGGCAAAATGAAAGGGCGTAAGCTGAGCCATATCACTCATCCTTCAAATTTTTCGCCAGAAAGGCGAGGACGTCGCTTTCCGTCGCCGACTTGGCCGCGGCATTGGCGGCAACCGACTGACGCGATTCGGTGGGGGTGTCATAGCCGTGCGTCGCGCCCTTGAAACTGGTCAGCGTGATGTCGCCGCCCTTGTCGCGACTGCGCGCGACCAGCTTTTCGCACGAGGCGGGCGACACCTCCTCGTCAGCGGTGCCGATGAAAACGCGCACCGGCGCGTAGGGGCGATAGCCCTGCTTGTCGAAACGGCGCTTGAGCCCGCAGCCGGGGTAAAGGGCGATGCCGACGCGAAAGCCGATCTTGCGCATGTCGCCGGGCTTGTCGTCGGCCATGGCGGCCAGCGTCGCGCTCGCGCCGTTCGACCAGCCAAGGAGCGCGACGCGAGTACCCGCCACATCGGCGCGCTGCTGAAGATAGCGCAGGGCGCCATAGGCATGGAGCGGGCGGTAGGTGACCTCGTTCACTTCGGTGGGGCGATCCTTGTAGGTGCCGGCGCGGAAGCCCGTCGGATAACCGAGCGGGCCGAAGTCATCGACCATCAGCGCCACATAGCCGCTGCGAGCGAGCAGGCGCCCCCATGCCCGGTGCCGCGAGGCGAGGGTCGCCGCATCATATTTCCCCTTGGAAAGCGACGAATAGGCGCCGGCGCGTCCGTGCATCATCACGACGGCGGGCGATTGCGCGGAGGCATTGTCCGCCTTGAAGACATAGCCCTTGATCATCGTCTTGCCGTCGCGGCTGGGGAATTCGACCGCTTCGACCGACACGCGCTGCGCAGCCGCGGGAACGGCGAGGGTCATGCTGGCTGCAAGCGCCGCGAGCGGGATGAAACGCATCATCGTCATTTCCTTTCGAGCGTGATCGTTCGCGCCACGCCGTCACGGCGCGGGTCGGCGGCGCCATCGAAGCGGCCATCCTGGATCATGACGCCGTGGAGTCCCGAATCCTCACCCGATCCGGCACGGACTTCGACGCCGCGCCGCGCCATTTCGGCGCGCATTGCGGGCGGAAAGCGGTTTTCCTCACCCGCGAAGGTTGCGCCGCGGGCGACCAGATTGGGGAGCGCGACCGCCTTTTGCAGCGGTAGTCCCCAATCGATTACGCCGACCAGCGCCTTCGACACATAGGCGAGGATCGCGTTGCCGCCCGGCGACCCGATCGCGCCGGCAAGGCTGCGGTCGCGGTGCAAAATCACGAGCGGGGTCATCGAAGACCGCGGCCGCTTGCCCGGCGCGATGGCGTTGGGACCGGTGGGGACGAACGAAAAGTCGGTCATCTGGTTGTTCAGGAAAAAGCCGTCGACCATGCGGCCCGACCCGAAATAGCTTTCGACCGTGGTGGTCATCGACACCGCATTGCCGTCGGCGTCGATGATCACGAAGTGCGAGGTGCCCGGAACTTCATCGGTGGCGTCTGCCGCCGCGACGATTGCACCGGGCGGGGTTCCGGCAGAGGGCGGCGGGCCGGCCCGGTCCTTGATGAGCGCGGCGCGGGCAGCGACATAGGCGGGATCGAGCAGCCCCCTGACGGGGACGTTCGGCACATCGCCGACATAGGCGTCGCGGTCGGCATACATCAGCCGGCTCGCTTCGGCATATTCGACCCAGGCGACCGGATCGTCGGGGCCGCGCGCCGCGATATCGCTATGTTCGATCATCGCCATAAGCTGCAGCAAGCCCACCCCGCTCGACGGCGGCGGCGGCGCGCAGAGCAGATAGACGCGATAGCTGTTGCACAGCGCCTGCCGGACCACGGGGCGATAGCCGGCAAGATCGGCTGCGGTCATGCTGCCCGGCAAGGCGCCTTCGTGCAGACGCGCGACAATGCGCGCGGCAGTGGCGCCGCGATAGAGGGCGTCGGCGCCCTCGGCGGCAAGGCGCTGGACGAAGGCGGCATAGGCGGGATTGCGCAGCGTGTCGCCGGCGCGAACCTTGCCGCCATGTCCGTCGCTGAAATACCGCACCACATCGGGCGCGCTCGCCTGCGGATAGGGGCCATGAACGAAGCGTTCGAGGCGAGCGGTGACGGTGAAGCCTTCGCGTGCCGTCCGCTCGGCACTGCCGAAGAGGTCGCGCCAAGCCAGTTTTCCGCGGTCGTGCTGCGCCATTGCCAGCATCGCCACCGCGCCCGGCACCCCCGTCGCGCGGCCGCTGAGCACCGCGGTCCGGAAGGGCAGCGGTTTGCCGTCCGCATCGAGGAACATGTCCGAGGTCGCACCGGCGGGTGCGGTTTCGCGCCCGTCATAGACGGTGACGCCGCGCGTGGCGGCGTCATAATAGACCATGAAGGCCCCGCCACCGAGCCCCGAGCTTTGCGGTTCGACCAGCCCGAGCATCGCCTGGACTGCGACGGCTGCGTCGACGGCGTTGCCGCCGCGACGCAGCACGTCGAGTCCCGCTTCGACTGCGAGTGGATGCGCGGCCGCGACGAACGCCTTTTCGTCGGCGGAAGAGGGAGCGGGCGGTGGAGCGACCGTTTGCGGCGGCGCGACCGGCGCGCAGGCCGCGAGCAGGCCGGCGGCGAGCAGGATCAGGCGGCGGCGCATCATGGTTCCACTGCCAGCGCGCCGGGGCGCCGCGGATCGGCGGCGCCGAGGAACAGGCCCTTGTCGATCATGATCGATTGTTCGCTGCCCATTGTCTCATCGCTGGTGATCGGATGGCCCATCGCCTTCAGCGCGGCGACGGTGTCCGGGTTGAAATTGGGTTCGACGCGCAGCGTGTCGCTCGCACCCTGATAGATGCGCGGTTGGTGCGTCGCTTCGGCGATGTTCATGCCATGATCGATGACGTTGGCGAGAACCTGCACGACCGAGGTGATGATCGTGCTGCCGCCGGGGGTTCCGGTAACGATCCACGGCTTGCCGTCCTTCATCACGATCGTCGGCATCTGCGTGGACAGCATGCGCTTGCCCGGCTCCATTGCGTTGAGCGGTGGCGGTGTCCCGGTTCGCTGGGCCTCCCAGGCCTGTTCGTGGCTGAAATTGTTCATCTCGTTGTTGAGGAGGATGCCCGTTCCCGCGATCATCACCCCCGATCCGAAGTCCGAACCGAGCGTGAAGGTCGTCGAGACGACATTGCCGTCCTTGTCGGCGACCGAGAAATGCGTCGTCGAGGGGCTTTCGTAGCGGAGCGGATCGCCGAAAGGCATGGCGTCGATCGGCTTGGCGCGCGCAGGGTCGATCAGTTTCGCGCGCTCGGCGGCATAGGCTTTCGAAATGAAACCGCCGACCGGCGCGGTGACGAAGGCGGGATCGCCCAGCGCGCGGTAGCGGTCAACATAGCCGAGCTTCATCGCCTCGGCCATCACATGCAGCGACGCCGCCGAATTGGCGCCCATCGCCTTGATGTCGAAATGTTCGAGCTGGTTGAGGATATTGAGCAGCGTTGCTCCGCCCGCGCTCGACGGCGGCGCGGTGTAGATGGTGTAACCGCGGTAGCTGCCGACCAGCGGGGCGCGCTCCTGCGGACGATAGGCGGCGAGGTCGTCGAGCGTGATAAGCCCGCCATGCGCCTTCATGTCGGCGGCGATCCGGCGCGCGACTTCGCCCTTGTAAAAGCCGTCGGCGCCATGCTGCGCGATCTCGCCCAGCGTCCAGGCGAGGTCGGGGCGCTTCATCACCTCGTCCTTTTGATACAGACTGCCGTCGGGCTTGTAGAAGGCGGCCTTGCCTGCCGCGCTCTTCGACAGCCGATCCTTGCCCCAGCTGAAAACGAAAGCCTCGTCGGCGCTCAGCCGGACGCCGTCGGCGGCGAGCGCGATGGCGGGAGCGACAATCTTGTCCCACGACAGCTTGCCCCATTTGCGATGGGCATAGTCGAAACCCGCGACCGTTCCCGGCACCGCGGGCGCTAGATAGCCGTAGCTGGCGACCGCGCGCTCCTTGCCGCGATTGTCGACGAACATGGCGGGGGTCGCGGCGCGTGGGGCGACCGAGCGGAAATCGATCACGCGCACCTCGCCCGAGGCGGCGTCGTAGACGCTCATATAGCCGTCGCCGCCGATATTGCCCGCGCGCGGCAGCGTAACCGACAGGGCGAAGCCGACCGCGATCGCGGCATCGACGGCATTGCCGCCTTCGCGCAGGATCTTCGCGCCAACCTCGCTGGCGATGGCGTTCTGGCTGACCACCATGCCGCGCGTCCCCACCGTCGGCGAATGGATCGACGGATATTCGAGGAGGTGGCGGCTCTGTGCGGCGAGCGGCGCCGGAAGCGTCAGCGTCAGCGCGAGCGAAGCGGCGATCAGGCGGCGGAAGATCATCGGGGAACCCTTTTCTTATTCTCTGACCGCCGGTCGGAAAGACGGCGCGGGAGGGGGAGCCCCCACGCCGCCTGTCCCGGCGACCCGGCGGCGGTCAGAAACGCTTGCTGATCGAAGCGTAGAACTGACGGCCGCGGTTGCTGTACAGATCGCCGATATAGCCGAAGCTCTGATCGGCGAGCGGCGCGAGCTCGTTGAACAGGTTGCGCACCCCGATGCGGAAGCGCGTATCCTTGAGCGGGCCCTTCTCGGCCTCATATTGCACATAGACGCTGTGCGACATGTAATCCTTGACGCGGAACAGCGTCCCGTCGGCCAGCGCCGCCGAGGTGTCGTTCACCGGGCCGACATAGCTGCCGTACCAGCCCGCGCCCCAGCCCTTGTAGCGCCAGGTCAGGCTGGCCGATCCGCGCCACTTCGGACGGCCATTCTGTTCGACGAGGCTTTCGGCGCCCGAGATGATGATCGTCGGATCGATGTCGCCCGACGTCTGGGCATCGAGCAGCATCTGCTGCATGTCGCCCGGCACCTGATAGAATTCGAGCAGGCGCGCCGCGTTGACGCGCAGGCTGATGTCGCCGATGCCGGTGTTGCGCACCTGATAATAGAGGCCGAAGTCGATACCGCGGACGCGGCGCGGGCTGAGGTTGGTGTAATTGTCGATCACCTGGATCACGTCGCCGACTGGCGCGATGCCGGTGCCGTCGAAGTCGTCGACATCGGCGGGGGTCGGATCGGCCCGCTGAACATTGGGGTTCGACGAACCCTGCAAACGGAGCAAATAGTCGAGGATGAGTGCATTGGAGTCGCCAAACAGGCCGATCACCTGCTTTTGCCGGATTTCCCAATAGTCGGTGGTCAGCGTCAAGCGGCCTGCTGACCCGAAATTCATCTGGAACGTGCCGCCGACCGAAAGGTTTTGAGCCGTTTCGGGTTTCAGCTCCTTGCTGCCCGATCGGTTGCTGACGATGCCCTGTGCCTGACCGCACTCGTCGAAATTGGCGATGCGCGCCGCGCGCAGGTCTGCCTCGCAGCGGATCCAGTCGGTGCGCGTGTTTGACCGCTGGATACCATTTTCGAACAATTGCGGCAGGTTCGGCGCGCGGAAGCTTTCGGACCAGCTGCCGCGCAGCTGGAAGTTGCGCACCGGATACCAGGACAAGGCGATCTTCGGCTTCGCGACCGATCCGAAGCCCTGATAGGATTCGGCGCGGCCGGCGAGTTGAAGGTCGAGTGCATGGACCAGCGGCACATTCATCTCGGGCGAGACCAGCGGCACCGCAAATTCGAGGAAGGCCGACAGCACGTCGCGCGAACCGCTGCTGTCCGGGGTCGGGCTCGCGCCCATCGCGTCGCTGCCGTTCGACGAGCCGTCGGGCGCGACATAGAAGATCGTGCCGTCGAGCCGGTCGTCGCGATCGTCCGCAAAGGTTTCGTGACGGAATTCGACGCCGGTCGCCATGCCGACCCGGCCGCCCGGCAGTTCGAACAGGTCGTTCTTGCTGAGCTTGAAGTCGGCGAGGTAAAGCTCGGTCGTGCTGATGCGGCCGATATCGACCATGAAGCTGTCGATCACCTCCTGCGGATTGGGCGAGGAATCGAGCGTGCCGGGATTGAGCGGATCGCCGCCGTTGAACGGGTTATAGGCGGTCGCATCGGTACGGCTCAGCGCTTCTTCGAACAGCGTCATCGAAATCGTGTGCATGCTGTCCTTGGTCCGGGCGCGCGAGTAAAGCGCCGCGGTGTCGAAATCGAAGCCGAGCAGCTTGCCGCGCAGCCCGCCGAGGAAGCGGGTGGTGTCGTTCTTGACGTTGACGATCGTCGGGCCGGCATCGACCGGGCGATAGTCGATCAGTTCGATCGGCACCCCGGCATCGGACACGCCGGTCAGACCCGGAATCCGGTTCGGGCTGCCGACCGGACCGAAGGGGTTCCAATAGCCGTTGGCGGGGATGATGAGCCGCTGGCTCGACAGGTTGGTTTCGGTATCGCGGTAGGCGCGATAATCCGAATGATACCAGCCTGCCTCGGCATAGAATTCCAGCCCCGAATCAAATTCATGATTCAGGAAGCCGAACAGGTTGAAGCGATTGTTGCGTCCCAGGATCGTGCGCAGATAGTTGGTGTCGTACCGCAGATTTTCGTCGCTCGAGACGGTCGAGAGCGAGCTGTTGTCCCAGCAGGTGCCGGCATATTGGGTCGGCGCAATACAGCCGTCGTTGGTGTCGGGCTGGACATGGAAGATGCCGCTGGTGGTCAGCGCGACGCCGTCGATGCGCGCCGTCGTGGTCGAGGGGGCGTAGCTGTTCGTCAGACGCTGGAATTCGCCCCAGATCGTATCGACCGATGTATTGCGGAAATCGGTGTCGCCTTCGAACGCCGTCCCGACGAGCAGCGGGCGCAGATCCGACGAGCGCGAGTTGTAGCGTTCGCGCGCGTAAAGCGGGTCGCGGTGGTTGAACGACCCGAACAGCGAAATGTTGGTGCGGCCGTCATTGAACGTGTGGCCCGCTTCGAACGACAGTTCATATTCGCGCTGATCGCTGTCGTCGGTCAGGCTATATTCGCCGGTGACGCGCAGCCCCTTGAAATTGTCCTTGAGCACGGTGTTGATGACGCCGGCGACCGCATCCGATCCATAGATGGCGGCGGCGCCGTCCAGCAGAACCTCGACGCGGCGGACCCCCGTCACCGGGATGGTGTTGGTGTTGACGCTTTGCACCGGAACCAGATTTTCGGACTGGGTGCCGGGGTGTAGCACCATGCGGCGCCCGTTGAGGAGGACGAGCGTGTTGCCCGTGCCGAGCGCGCGCAGATTGATCGACGCGACGTCGCCGCGCGCGTCGTTGATGCCGCCGGCGTCGCGGCTTTCGTTGAAGGCGACATCGCCCGCCTGCGGAATGGCGCGGAACAGGTCGTCACCGCTCGTCGCGGCAATGGCGTCGATATCCTGTTCGTTGAGCAACGTCAGCGGCAGCGCCCCGGCGACGTCGGCGCCCTTGATCTGCGATCCGGTGACCACGATCGCTTCGCCCGAATCCTGTTCGATATCCTCGGCGATTTGCGGTTCGGGTTCGGCGCGGTCCTGCGCCATGGCGGCGGTTGCACTGGCGAGCAGCGAAATGCCGCCCATCAGGCTGATGAATTTTTGACCCCTGTTCATGCTATTGGCCCTTCCGTGAGATTTGGCAGATAAGCGATTGTATTTTTGTATTAATCCTCTCGATCGATAAGCGCGGCGACGCGCGCGGCCGACCCGGCGGCATAGGTCCAGCCCAAGGCTCCATGTCCCGTGTTTGCGATCACCCCCGGCGCGATCGGCCGCGTGATCGGCAGCGAATCGGGGGTCATGGGCCGCAGCCCCGCCCAGCTCGATTCGATCGCGTCATAGGTCGCCGCCTCGGGCAGCGCGGCGCGGGCGCTGGCGATCAATGTGGCGAGCCGCCGCGGATCGACCGCGGCGTCGCGCTGCGCCAGGTCGGCGAGGCCGGCAATCCGCATGCGATTGCCCAGCCGGGCGAAAACGACCCGGTTCGCAGCATCGGTGATGCTGACCGTCGGCGCCGCTTCGCCCGGCGCGGCGGTGATCGAATAGCCCTTCATCGGCACGATCGGCAGGCGGACGCCGAAACTCCGCGCCAGCGCGAGCGATCCCGTGCCCGAACATAATAGGATCCGGTCGGCGGCGAACCGCCGCCCGTCCCGCGCGACGATCGCGGGGCGCCGCGCGTCGGGCTCGATCGCGGCAATGTCGGTGCGGAACCAGCTCGCGCTTTGTCCATGCGCCGCCAAGGCCGCCCGTGCGCCATTGCAGAAGCGATAGGGGTCGCCCACTTCCTCGCCGCGGTCGAACACGGCGCCGGCGATGGCCGGACGAATCGCGCCGAGGGCCGGTTCGATCGCCACCGCTTGGCCGGCGTCGATCAGGCTCTGCTTCGCGCCATGTTCGGCCTTCATCGCGGCGACACGCTCGGCCGCCGCAAAGCTTTTGGCGCTGCGATAGAGGATGAGCTTGCCGGGGGCGCTGCGCGCGAATTCGATGCCGTGCCGCTGCGTCAGCTGATCGAGCGCCGCGCGCGATTCGATGGCGAGCATCATGCCGGCCAGCGTGTTGCGGCGGAACCGCCCCGCCGAGGCGTTGCGCAGAAAGGCGATGCCCCAGCGCAGGAAATCGGGATCGAGCGAGGGCGTGAGGCGAAAGGCCGGATCGAGTCCCATCAGCAGCCGTGGCAATTGCGCGACGGTCGACGGGCTCGCGAACGCGTCGGTATAGGCGTAGCTCAACTGCGCGCCATTGGCGAAGGAGGTGCCAAGGCCCGGGCCCTCGGCTGCGTCGATGAGCGTGACGCGGTGCCCGCGGTCGGAAAGGGTCAGCGCGGTCGCCATGCCGACGACGCCGGCGCCGATCACGATCAGCTCCTGCGGCCGCCTTGTCTGCGGCGGTTCGTCCTGTCCGAACGTGGCCCGCATCGATCAACCCGATCCCCCTGTGGCAGGGCGAAAGGGAAAATGCCGCCGCCTGCTCGCGGGGCAGAATATCGAAGGGTCACGCAGCGCAAATATGCAACATTTGTGACATCCATAGCCAAAGGCTATGGGCGGTCGGCGCGAATCCCCTCCAGCGTATCTTCGAGCGTGCGCAGGAACTGGCGCGCGATCTTCGACGGCGGCCGGTCCTCCAGCGTGACGTAGGAGACGGTGAACCCCAGCGGCGGGTCGGTCGGCAGCCAGCGATAGCCGGGCGACTGCCAGGCGCGCGCGGTGAATTCGTCGATCACGGTGACGCCGCCCTCGAGCTGGGCCAGACGCGCCGCGATGAAGAAAGTCTGGACCGACACCGATTCGCGATAGGTAATGCCGCGATCGCGCGCCGCGCGGGTGAGGACGTCGCCGATCGGCCCCGTTGCCGCCACGCCAATGACGTCGCGATCGGCCAGCTGGTCGAGTGCAAGGCGCGGGCCGGCATCGGCGAAGGCGCCGTCGGGGAAGAAGACGACCAGCTCGCCTTCCGCCAGCAGCGAGCGCGTCAGGCGCGGATGGCGCGGCGGGGTGTAGGCGATCGCGATATCGGTTTCGCGCTCGATCAGCGATTGCACCAGATCGTCATGGTGATGGGTATGCACCTCGAAGGTCACGCGCGGCCATTCGCGGCGGAACTGGGCCATTGCCTGCGGTACGACGTCGAACGCCAGGCTGGGCACGATGCCGAGCCGGATATGCCCGCCGCCCGCTTGCGACAGATTGCGCGCCGTATGCTGGAGCGAGGTGATGCGGTCGAAAATATCGCCCGCCTCGTGCATGAGCGCATGCGCCTCGTCGGTGGGGACGAGGCGGCCGCGGGCGAGCTGGAACAGCGCAAATCCCAAGCCGTCCTCGGCATGACGCAGCGTCTTCGAAACCGAAGGCTGCGACACGCCGAGCGCGCGCGCGGCGGCGCTGATCGACCCGTGCGTATAGACGGCGTGAAAGACTTCGATCTGGCGAAAGCGCATGCCGCGACTGTACTCCCGCAAAAGCTGGGGTCCAGTGCCCTTTACGCTCATGCGCGCTGCGCGATCGCCTCGACTTCGATCAAGGCACCGTCCGCGAGCAGCGCCGAGACCACCGTGGAGCGCGCGGGGAAGGGCGCGCCGAAATGGCGGCGATAGGCCGCGTTGAACGCGGCGCCGAACCGCGCGTCGGTCAGCCAGGCCGTCACCTTGACGACATCGGCGGCGGTGCAGCCTTCGGCGGCAAGCACGGCGATCAGATTGGCGAGTGCCTGTTCGGCCTGCGCTTCGATTCCTCCGGCGACGATCTTGCCGTCGTCGCCGCGCGCGAGCTGTCCCGATGTGAAGACGAGCGACCCGGCGCAGCGGGCAGGGGAAAGCGGCGGTCCCGACATGATGATCCTCTCCTGTTTGGTGGCGACAGGCTTTAGGTGGAGACCGTCGAGCAAAATATCGCCGATCGGCTGGTGATCCATAGCTACGGGTTATGGAGCGTGCCTTCGGCGGGAGCGCGGCGCCGACGGCGCAACCGGAAAATTTTGCTCGCGGCTTGTCCGGTATCGCGAGCGCCCAAACGGTGGCCGTAGCGTAAACTGTTGCTTTTTGGTCACGAATTTTGGGAAAATCCGCCATTGTCACCGCGATGGCGTTGACGCGGTCCGCCGCCGTATTACAGCGACCAGTCACCGCCAGTGCATCCCCTCCTTAGGCCCGATGGGTCACCTCTGGCGGTATGGAGAGAGAGACTATCATGACTTTGCGCAACATTTTGTTGGGCGCCACGATGCTGTGCGCCGCGACCACCCCCGCCATCGCTTTCGCTCAGGACACCGCCGAGGCGCCCGCAAGCGACACCGATTATGGCAATGACATCATCGTCACCGCTACCAAGCGCTCGCAGACGCTTCAGGATACGCCGATCGCCGTTTCGGTGACCTCGGCCGCCGATATCCAGAACGCGCAGATCCGCGACCTTATCGACCTGCAGTCGGCGGTCCCCAGCCTTCGCGTGTCGCAGCTCCAGTCGAGCGCGAACACCAACTTCATCATCCGCGGCTTCGGCAATGGCGCGAACAATCCGGGCATCGAGCCCTCGGTCGGCGTCTTCATCGACGGCGTCTATCGTTCGCGTTCGGCCGCCCAGATCGGCGACCTTCCGAATGTCGAGCGCATCGAAGTGCTGCGCGGTCCGCAGTCGACTTTGTTCGGCAAGAATGCGTCGGCGGGCGTCATCAGCATCGTCACGCAGAAGCCGCAGTATGAATTCGGCGGTTCGGTCGAGGCGAGCTACGGCAATTACGACGCCTTCGTCATCAAGGGCGACATCACCGGCCCGATCAGCGACAAGATCGCCTTCTCGCTCGGCGGCAACTACAACCGCCGCGACGGCTATGCCCGCGACGTCAACCTCGACACCGACGTCAACGATCGCAACCGCTGGGGCGTGCGCGGCCAGCTGCTGTTCGAACCGACCGAGGCGCTGACGATCCGTCTGATCGGCGATTATGACAAGATCGACGAGAATTGCTGTATCGCTGGCAACGTCATCGCCGGCCCGACGGTCGCGATCACCAATGCCCTCGCGGGCGGCCCCAGCGTCGATGCGAACAATCCCTTTTCGTATCGCGTCTACAACAACTTCCTGTCGTCGAACCTGATCAAGAATTACGGCGGTTCGGGCCAGATCGACTATGATCTCGGCAACATGTCGCTTACCTCGATCACCGCCTATCGCGAGGTTCGCTCCAACACGAACCAGGATTCGGACTTCACCAGCGCCGACCTGATCGGGCAGAAGTCGGACGATACCGCGATCAACACCTTCACGCAGGAACTGCGTCTGGCCTCGGATTTCGACGGCCCAATCAACTTCCTGATCGGCGGCTATTATTTCAACGAGAAGATCAAGCAGCACAGCCAGATCTATTTCGGCGACGATTTCCGCGCCTATGGCAATGCGCTGATCCAGGCGGCGAGCGGCGGGGCGCTGAGCGTTCCCGTGCTTGAAGGTACGCTTGGCACGCTCGAAGGCGACCCGGCGAAATATGTCGGCACCTTCTTCCGCGCCGGTGACGGCATGGACGAATATTACGGCATGAAAAACACGGCTTGGTCGATCTTCGGCACGGTGGATTTCGACGTGACCGATCGCCTGACGCTGACCCTCGGTGGCAACTACACCAAGGACAAGAAGCGCTTCACGACCGACGTAACGAGCACTGACGTCTTTTCGGGTATCAACCTCGATGCGCCGGCCTATGCGCCGTTCCGCAACCAGCTGATCCTCGGCGGCGCGCTGCAACAGGCGGGCGTCAATCCGAACGACCCGGCGGCGGTCCTCGCATTTGCGACCAACCCCGCAACTGCGGCGACCTTCCAGCAGTTCCAGGCCTTCGCGACCGCGAACCAGAACAACCCGGCGGCGAACCCGCTGAACCCGCTGAAGGCGTTCCAGTTCCTGCCGCCCTTCCTGAATGTTCCGAACAGCGTCGAGGCTGGCAAAACGAACGACGGTGACTTCAGCTACAGCGCGCGTCTGGCCTATAAGCTGACCGACACGGTCAACGTCTATGCGACCTATGCGACGGGCTTCAAGGCAAGCTCGGTCAACTTGTCGCGCGACAGCCGTCCGCTCGCCAGCGACCTGCCGGCGATCATCGCAGGCGGTCTCGGCACCGCGAATCTGGTTTCGGGCACCCGCTTTGCTGCGCCCGAGGAATCGACGGTGTACGAAGCCGGGCTGAAGGCGCAGTGGTCGGTCGCGGCCTTGAACCTTGCGGTGTTCAAGCAATCGATCAAGGGCTTCCAGTCGAACGTCTTCACCGGCACCGGCTTCGCGCTCGCCAACGCGGGCAAGCAGTCGACCTGGGGCCTCGAGTTCGACGGTTCGGTCCGTCCGGTGCAGGGACTGAACCTGTCGCTGGCGGTGACCTGGCTCGATCCGAAGTACGACAGCTTCGTCGCTTCGGCGTTCGGCGACCTGTCGGGCAAGAAGCCCGCGGGCATCCCCGATCTGGCGGTTTCGATGGGCGGTACCTATACCTATGAATTCGCGGGCGGAACGAAGGCGATCGCGCACGTCGACTATCAGTATGAAAGCCCGACGCAGATCGTCGACGGCCTGTCGGGCTTCCCCGCCAGCGTCGCGCAGAATTTGAAGCGTGAGGTCAACCAGCTCAACGCGTCGTTCACCGTCGCGCTGACCAACGGCTTCGAACTGGGTGTGTGGGGCCGCAACCTGACCAATGCACAATATCTGACCACAATCTTCAACGCCGTCGCGCAGGCGGGCAGCGTGTCGGGCTATCCCAGTCAGCCGCGCACCTATGGTGTCACCGGCCGCTTTAAATTCTGACCGGCCCCGGCGGCGCCATACGCCGCCGGACCAGCCATTCGGGCAAAAGAAAACCCCGGCCTCTCATGCGAGAGGCCGGGGTCTTTTTTCAGGCGTTGCCGCCCGCCGGGTTCAGAATTTCACGCCGGCCGCGATGCCGTAGCGGCGCGGTTCGAGCGTGAAGATATTGGTGTAGTTGCCCGACGACTGGTCGGTCACATACAGGCCGGTCACGCTGTTCGCATTGAACAGGTTCTGGATGAAGCCCTTGATGAACCATTTGTCGTCGGCGCCGTTGAGCTGAAGCTGGGCATTCACCTGGGCATAGCCTTTGATCTTGTTGACATTGCCGTTGAAGATGTTGCCGTAGCTGTCGCCCGTGTAGGACAGGTCGAAACGCGGGACGAGTGTCATGTCACCACCCAGATGCACGGTGTGCTGCGCGCCGACGCTGAACTTGACGTTCGGCGCCTGCGGCAGGGCGTTGCCCTTGATGTTGACGGGGATGCCCGCCGAAAAGACCTGGATGCCCGCGGGATCGAAGTTGGTTCCCGCTGCCGCCGCATAGGCCTGCAAGACGCCGCAGATGCTGAACGCGCCCGTCGATGCGATACCGCCATCGGCAGGGAACGGCGTGGTTCCTTGCAGTCCGGCACCGGGCTTGATTTCGAGGCCCGGCTTAGTCGGGTCGAGATCGAGCCCGCCATTGATCGCGTTGTTTACGAAGTTCACGAAGGCATTGCTGCCCGCGGCATTACCGGCCGTTCCCGGCGCGACGGCGCAGTTGGCCGCATTGGTGATGTCCTTGACGATCACCGCGTCCGACCGCCCGCCGCCGAAGTCGCGCGGGTTGCTGAAGAAGGAGTCGCCGGCCACCTTGGTCTTCAGATAGCTGAAACCCAGATTGATCATCCAATCCGGATCGGGACGAACGATACCTTCAACTTCGACGCCGTAGATATTTGCATCGACGTTGTCGTTGACCGAGGTGCGGGCAACGATGCGGGTAAGCTGCAGATCCTTATATTTGTAGTAGAAGCCGGTTACGTTGAGCTGCAACGCGCCATTGGCGAAGGTGTTCTTCGAACCGATTTCGAACGCGTCGACCTGTTCGGGCTTGAACGATTCCGGCACCGAGAAGATCGGCGAAAGCGGCGGGTTGATACCGCCCGACTTGTAACCACGCGAATAGCTCGCATAGACCAGATTGTCCGGCGTAATCTTGAAATCGAGAACCGCGCGGCCGGTGAGCTTGTTGAAGCTGACCGAACGATTCTGGAACAACTGGTTCCCATCCGTGCCCGGATCAGCGTCAAAGGTGACAACGTAAGGCGAATCGAAAGCCGTACCGGTCTGTCCGAACGGCGTCAGGAAGCTGGCCAGCGAGGTGCGGGCAATCACGTCCTTTTCGTCGTGGTTGTACCGCAGGCCGAGAGTCAGCTTAACCCGATCGTTGAATTCGAAGTAGGTTTCGCCGAAAATCCCGTAGGACTTGATCTTCAGATCGTCGGTATTGTTGCGGTAGAAGGGCGTCGCGAGGAACGACGGTGGCAGTCCGTTTGCGTAGGAATTGAACGCACCCAAGACGCCCGACAGATAGTCGATCGGGAAGGCGTTCACATAATAGCTGTTCTCGGTCAGATGATATTTGGCGAAAATGCCGCCGAGCAGAAAGTTGAACGGCCCGTCGAGATCGCTCGACAGAATGCTTTCAACCGACCAGCTGCTGTTATACTGGTTCGAGCGGTCGAACTGCAGCGACTGGTCGTTGCAGAATTTGTTGCCGCCGTAAGAGCCGAAGCCCGTATCGTCGGCCATCGAGGTGCAGAGCTGGCCGTTTGGTCCGTTCGGAATGATGGCCGCCGCGACCGGCGCGAAATAAGCCGCCGATCCTGGAACGAAGGCAGGGGCGGGCGCGGGCAGGCCCGTCGGAATGCCGTTCGCCGCAAAAAAGGCCAGCGTATTCAGGCCGCCGGCATAGAGCGCGCGGTTGCCGATATTACTGTTGTAATCCTGCATCGAGTCCAGCTTGACCTTCTGGTACTGGCCCGAAATCTGCAGCGATACGGGGCCGAAATTATGCTGGATTTCGCCCTGCAGCGTCAGTTCGCTCGTGAAATATTGCGGCGTGAACGCCGTATTCACCGTCCGGGGGTCGGACGGGATGGTCGTGTTCGCATAGACATCCGGCCCATAGAGGCTGCCGAGCGCGAAGGCGGTCGGGATGCCTTGTGTTGCCAGGAATTCCTTCGAGGTCAGCGCCGCGGTGAAGGTCGCATTGCCATTGAAAGGCGAAGCGTCGAGCCGGTTGTTGAGGCAGCCGAGGATGCCGGTCGGATCGCGCTGGCAAAGCTGCTTTTGGATACGCGCGCGATTGTCATTTTCATGGAAATAGGACGCCATCAGGTCGATGGTGGTGTCGGGGGTCGGTTCCCAGCGCAGCGAACCGCGGACTGAGTAGAGATCGCGGTCGTCGATGCGATTGCCGAGATAGAGATTCTTCGTATAGCCATCGCGGTTCAGATAAATGCCCGCGACGCGGATGGCCGCGGTGTTGCCGAGCGGGATGTTGACCATCCCTTTGCCTTTGATCGAATTATAATTGCCATATTCGCCTTCGGCCGACGCCTCGAACGTGTCGAGCTTGGGCTTGGCGGTGATGACGTTGACCACGCCCGATGTCGCGTTGCGGCCGAACAGCGTTCCCTGCGGGCCGCGCAGCACTTCGATGCGTTCGAGGTCGAAAAATTCGGTTTCGAAAAGGCGGGTCGAAAAGAGGGGGTCGCCGTTGAGGTGGATCGCGGTCGCGCTGTCGCAGGTCGTGCCGACGCAAAGATCGCCGATGCCGCGAATCGTAAAGCTGGCGCTGGTGAAGTTCGTCTTGGTGAAGGTGACGTTCGGCAGCGTGAGCTGAAGGTCGGACGGCGTCTTGATCTGCTGCGCTTCAAGCGCTTCGGACGAAAAGGCGCTGACGGCGATCGGAACGTCCTGCAGACGTTCGGACTGGCGCTGCGCGGTGACGACGATTTCGCCATAGGGGTCGGAGCTGGAGCCGCCGCTCTGCGCATGGGCGGGCGTTGCCACCGCCATGGCCAGGACGGACGTTCCAATCAGTGCCTTGAACTTCATCTATTCCTCCCTTTTTCGACCCCGCAATCCACGGGTTCGCCCAAATTCAATTTGTGGTCAGGGGAGGGGATTCGACCGGGCACGCCAGAAGGCGCCGGGCCGCGGGGCCAAGCGCCAGTGAGTATCCCACCTGCCAGCGGTGCTGGTCATCGTCCTCTCCCACCGGCGTCGGGGAAAACGCCGGCCTCTCCGGATTACGGTCCGCTTGAGCGAACTCTGTAATGTTTGAAAACTGCGCTGACTTTACCAAAGCGTCAAGTGGCTTGTTGGCGGGAAAATTCGAAAGGAAATTGCGGCTCTGCACAATCGGAAAATGGTTGGATTCCGCAACGTAAAGCATCGGCGACCGAACAAAAACTTGCGTGCGCGCTCTTGCTTATCCGGGCAATTGTCCCGAAATGTGCGGCAAGAAAGCAACAGTGAAAGCGGGGATATGACGAGCAGCACGACCGAAATCGGACCCGACGGCAAGATCGTGGTCCCCGATCATGTCGCCGCGGCGGTGCGGACGCTCATCGAATGGGCTGGCGACGATCCGGCGCGCGAGGGCCTGCTCGACACGCCCAAGCGGGTCGCGCGGGCGTGGAAAGAATATTGCAGCGGCTATGGCGAGGATCCGGCGGTCCATCTGTCGCGCACCTTCGAAGAGGTCGGCGGCTATGACGAG